>Ga0308165_1000480_pt1 | contig 73974 bp, 72 predicted proteins | sample PhyWR2_FD_201032 | JGI IMG/M metagenome (GOLD analysis project Ga0308165, IMG submission 201032) | Phyllosphere microbial communities from UC Gill Tract Community Farm, Albany, California, United States - DLSLW.R2 | ecosystem: Host-associated > Plants > Phyllosphere > Unclassified | place: USA... | reverse complement strand
ACAAAACCAGAGTGCAATATCTACGGCAGTTTACGCAGCAGAAATGAACGTGGCTCAAACGGCATTTTCAGGAATAACAGCATCCATGGTTACAATGTTTGGCGAGCAGTCGGCTATGTATAAGGCGGCTTTCGTCACACAGAAAGCCTTTGCGATTGCACAGGCGGCGTTACAGTTACCCATGGCGATGGGCCAGGCAATGGCTTCGCTTCCCTTCCCTGCGAATATAGCAGCCCTTGGTACGGTTATTGGCCTGATGGCTTCAATTACAAGTAGCATAACCAGCGTGGCGGCTACAGGTTTCGCAACAGGTGGTTATACCGGAAACGGCGGGAAGTACCAGCCTGCCGGGATGGTTCACCGTGGTGAGTATGTTTTTGATAAAGAATCGACAAGCAACATTGGTGTTGCTAATCTTGAATCTCTGCGACGCACTGGAAATCTAGACTCTACTCTGTCAACGGCTGGGTTTGGAACAGGATCCACGGTCAGCAGCAGTAACAGCAACAGTGTCAGACAGGTGAATAACATAAATCAAAACTTTGCCATCAGCAGCGTAGATCAGCAGCAAGTACAAAAAGACATAGCAGAATCTGGCGCGAAAGCGGTAAGCACTGCATTGTCAACGGCTGCCTCTCAGATTATCAAGGGTACTGGTGATGTTGGCAAAGCGATGCGCACGAAGTATAACGGAAGAGTGATGAGCTGATGGCTGATATATATTACCCTCATGATTACCTTCCCATGCCTCTACAGGATGGCTATGCCTTTTCTCCCGTTTCACCTTTGGTCAGGTCGACAAAGGTTAACGGCAGAGGACAGCAGCGAAGGGCTTACACATCGACGCCCACGATGGTTTCTGTTACGTGGTTTATGACTGCGACTGAAGCTGTGGTTTTTCAATCATGGGTTAGAGACATAATAAGCGATGGTGCTGCCTGGTTTTATATGAAGCTACAGCTACCAACAGGATTAAGTGAGTTGGTTAAGTGCAGGTTTTCAGATTTTTATGTTGGGCCTTTGCTTGTTCCACCAAATAACTGGAAATTTACAGTTACCCTTGAACTTGAAAAAAATCCGGTAGCCGCGCCTGGGTGGGGTGAATTCCCTGAGTATCTGATCGACGCTGACATCATTGATCTTGCAATAAACAGGGAGTGGCCGAGACCATGACATCAAAGGCTCTGAATGTTCTTTATGCATCATCTGGTGATGATGTAATTCTTGACACGCTACAGATTTCTATTGGGGCGAACAATATTTATCTTGTTAAAGCCTATGATGACGTCATCGCCACCACAGAGGCGGGAGTTCAGGTCACTTTCCAGGCTGCCGGTATTGATATTGCCCTTCCGAAGCGTAATGCAGACGGAACGCAGGATTTACAATTTGCGGTTAGTAATATCTTTGGGGAGGTTTCAAGCGTGGTCAGGCCGGCGCTGAACCGTGGTGATGCTGGATTATTAACTTACAGGCGTTATGTGTCATCAGACCTTGGTGCTCCTGCTGAAGCGCCTTACTCGCTTGTGATAAAAAGTGGGCAGTGGACTAACACAGAAGCTCAGATAATCGCAGGTTACGCGGATATCCTTGATACTGCCTGGCCAAGATTCCGTTATACGGTGCCTTTCGCGCCTGGCTTACGTTACCTGGGGTGATTTATGAGTTTTAACGCGGATAAATATCTTTCTGTCGTATGGGTTAAAGGGGGAAGAGAGTTCCCTGAGATAGACTGTTTTGGGCTTGTAAATGAGGTTCGCCGCGATCTTAATCTTCCGTTGTGGCCTGAGTTTAACGGCGTGACAAAGGATGACCAGGGGCTGCATAGAGAGGCTATAAAGCTGATGAAGAGCCTTGAAAGGTGCGATGCTCAGGCTGGTTGTGGAGTGGCTTGCTATGCGGGTTCTTTTGTTACTCATGTGGCTGTGATTGTGGAGATCGGCGGCATTCTTTATGCTGCTGAATGCAACCCAAAAACAAACGTTTCTTTCACGCCTGTTGACCGATTCGCGAGAAGGTTCGTTAAAGTGGAGTTTTGGAAGTGACAATAAAAATATACCCTTCCCGCATGCCTGGCGAGCCGCTTGAAACTCACCAGCATGGGAGCATTTCTTTAGAAGATTGGATGATTGATAACGTAGAAGGATATTCTGCAAGCGTTGACCATCCTGTCGCAATAGAAGTTAACGGCCAGGAAATACCTTCTTCTGATTGGTCATTATGTATTGTAACGCCTCAGTGTGATATCCGTATATACCCCGTGCCTCATGGCGTAGTTGTCGTCGCATGGGTGGCTGTTGCGCTGGCTGTTGCATCGGCGGCTTACTCTATAATAATGATGTCGCAGCTCAGTAAGTCAGGAGAGGCGCAAAACACCGGAGACCAGCTAGACCTTTCTCCGGCTAAGGCAAACACAGCAAAGCTTGGCGATCCTATCCGTGAAGTACTGGGCAGATATCAGGTTTTCCCTGATTATTTAGTTCAGCCAGTTAGCCGTTTTGATTCTTCAAACCGTCAGATTTATCGAACAAGCATGTTTTTATGCGTTGGGCGGGGGCGCTTTGCGATAAACCAAAGCGATATCAAAATAGGCAATACGCCAATATCAGCATTTGGCGATGATATACAAGTCACTATTTACCAGCCTGGCGCAACAATATCTGGCGATTCTCGATCTGAAAATTGGTACAACTCTACGGAGGTAGGGGGGACGTCTGCCGGTACTTCAGGGCTTGACCTGGCATCAACAAGCCCTGATTCAATTTCCGTAAGCGCAGACGCATTCGCAATTTCAGGGAAAGATATTACGTTAATAAGCAGCGCGTCGACTGCTGAGGTTCCCCCGGCGTGGACAGTTGGCACAATCATAACTGCCATAATGCCTGACAGTTTCCGTGTAACAACTGAGGCAGGAAGAAACGTTATTTACGGCGACTTTTCCGAGCTTTCTCCAGTGGTAGGCATGGCTGTAAGCATGCAGTGGGAGAGTTACGACTATGAACTTTACATATCGTCATACAACGCCGGAAGTCCTGCCGTTCCGGGTGTCGGCGGTAGCGCTTCATCGCTAACAGGCAGCGCTGCGCCAGCGTCGTATGACTTCAGGGTAACGCCAACATCATTTACGATAAACTGGAATGGTATCTCATATATTATTTCTCTGACATCAAACTATGTAACGATGTCAGGACTTCTTAACGAGATCACAGATCAGCTGACTGGCTCAGGGCTTGTTGCAACAAACAGCAACTCAAGGGTCAGAATATCAGAAGTGTCAAGCCCTTACTCCGGCAACGCCATAACAACTGGTGCCCTTCCTTCTGCTGTTTTTGGCGCTAACCCTGTAATTGTAGATGGAACCGCGTCAAGCGGCGGCACTCCTGCTGTGGATCCGTCAATCAGACTGGCCTACAACAGCGCTACAGGATCCGCTTTCTCTGGCATGCCGTCAGGACTACAGAGAATCGGGATATCTTTAAGGGGATATCAGTACAGGGTTACGCAGATAACTGATGAGACGTTAAGCGTTCAACGGATGAGGTACTCAACTGATGGTGCTTTAGTTGTAGATACGACCTGGCCTGGTTTTATCGGGCGTACGGTTCTTGACGGTAGCGTAACTGGCGTTAACGATACTTACAACTGGATGGGGCCGTTTCTTACGTGTCCAGCCGGGGAGGTAAGCAGCGTTATTGAAATAAACTTCATTTATCCGCAGGGACTGATCGATATTGGTAGTAAAGATGGTAAATGGCACTGGCATGAAGTCAAATTAAGCTTGCAGTATCGGTTGTCAGGCTCGTCAATATGGACAGAGAGAGAGATATCCCACGGGGACACGACCGTTAATATGATTGGGTTCACTCACCGAATAAACTTGCCGTCTGCTGGCAATTATGAGGTAAGAGTGAGGCGTATTACTCCAGTATGGGGCGGTACAACTCGCGACTCAGTACAATGGCAGTCAATGCGGTCATTGCTCCAATCAAGGCCAGATCGTTATGATGGAGTTACTACTATGGGTCTTAGCGTTCGCGCTGGCAGCCGCCTGGCTTCTCAGGCAGACAGGAGAATAAACGTTGTCGCAACCAGGCTGTACGATAGTGGCGTTTCAAGGAGCATCTCAGGCGCATTAAACGCAGTCGCTGATTCAATGGGGTTATCGGTTAACCCGTCAGTGCTTTCTTCTCTTGAGTCTGCTTACTGGACGCCTCAGGGTGATAGCTTTGACTTTTCTGTTAACGAATCATCATCATCTCTGGATGTGCTGAACATGATTTGCACCGCAGGGAAGTCTTATTTTCTTTTCTCTGAAGGCGTGGCATCGGTTGGTAGAGAGGGAGTAAAGCCATGGTCTGGCGTGGTATCGCCTAATGAGCAAGTTACGCCTTTGGTAACCGCTTTCAAGGCAGTCACCCGCGATGATTTTGACGGAGTTGATGTCACGTATATAAGCAGCATCACATGGGCTGAGGAAACGGTTCAATGTCGAATGCCTGGCTCATCGGGCGCGTCAAAGATCGAGGCGTTTACCCTTAACGGGGTCACTAACCAGAATAAAGCTTATCAAATTGGCATGAGAAGGCTGATGAAGTACCAGCGTCAGAGAATAAACTACAGCACGTCAACTAACCTTGAGGCGCTTTGTTATAGTGTCGGAGATAGAATTATCTTAACTGACGATATCCCTGATGCATACCAGACGGTATCGGCATGGATTGAATCAGCATCAACGTCATCCGGAGTAACGACCATGACGATTAGCGAGCCGATCGATTGGAGTAAATATCCTAATCCGCGCATCATAGTAAGGTATCAGGATGGCACGGCGAGCGCAGCACTTACTGCCACCAGGGTGACTGATTACACTTTAACCACGCCCTACCTGTCTGATTTTTCGTCATTTGATTTTTCATCGCCAACAGTGGAAAATCCTAAGGCAATATTTTGTGATCTGTCTCGCGCAGGATATGATGGGATTGTTACAGAAATAGCGCCAAACCCTGACGGTACTTGTGATATCTCGGCGCTTGAGTACCGAGAAGATCTATATCAATATGATAACGCCACCTATCCTGGCGATGTGGAGTAAGAAAATGACGACCTATAACACAGGTAACCCGCTTGGGTCTTCTGCTGCAAAGGATCTATATGATAATGCTCAGAACTTTGATAACTTCATAAACAATAGGGGTGTTGCTGTTTATGCAGATAGATTTGGGGTGCAAAGGCGAACATGGTTCGGAATGCAATCTCAACTTGAGGGGATTATAACCTCATTAGATACGGCGAACTTCACTTTCCAAAGTGAATCTGCTGGCATCGCAGGGACGAGTAACGGACAGTATTTTAGAGTGCCAGAAGGGCCTAACTCAAGCTCGGCCTTTACATATTACAGAAACACAAATGGCTCAGCCGTGGCAGTCGCAAGGACACCGGGCAAAGCGGCAGTAGATGAAATAACATCCAATTTTAAACAGGTCGGGATGGGGCCTTACTTTGCGATATCTGATGCTTCAGGGCGTATCGGCAAAGGTCTTTATGGCTATTATGTCAAAAACAGATTTGGAGCTGGCGGCAATGAAGTAAGTGATGATGGCTTAACTACATCTGCCGTTAAACTTAGCGAGTCTGGATTTGATGGTAATAAGTTGTCAGTGCAAGCATTTATCGGCGACAGCTTGATTTGCGATTACTTTGGCAGAGCCAAAAAAATAGGAGAGTCAGGAAGTAACCCTGTTTACAATGATAAAGTTCAACTTCTTGAGCCTGGATCTATTGATTTATTTGTTTTTGGCGGCGAAAACTTCCGTACTGGTCTGGTAAATGGGACGCTGATTAGAGAACAAGGAAATTGCATTCTAAGACAGCAGAGCGCCGGATTGGTAGCTGTTAATGGGTCAATAGTTACATCAATAGCGGATTCAGCTGAATATACCTACTCTTTTGTTGTGCAACTACCATACATGAATAACACCACTGACAGAGTGATGCTTTACACGTTTACTTCATCCACTCAGGCGGCTGGGATCCGTTGCTGGTTTGACAAAAACGCAAATGGAGATTTTACAATTTCGGCAATGAGGAATGACGCAAACACTCCGAGGGTCGGTGTAGCATTGCCGTCAAACGTCAAGCCTGGTGACTGGATTTTTATATCTCACGTCGTTAAGTTGAATAATGCAGGTGAAAACTATCAAGTCATGTATATTGGCGGTTCAACATTCAAGAAATGTTATGAATTTGACACCGTAACAAAAACGCTATCCACGCGCACGCTTGGGGTAGGAAACCCATATTTCGATTTGGCAAGTTACAAGTTGCACGTTTTAAATATCGCTGAATTCACTGCATTTAATTATGCTTTAAGTGCTGAAGAAATGAATGAACATTTCAAAAGAAGCAATTTCCGAATGAACTTGCGCGGCATCACTTTAAGAACTGGAGTTTAATAATGGGCGTACTAATCAGAGACAAACAGGCTAGCTATGAGGACTATTTTACTGCGATAGTTAGCGCCGTAGAGAATCCAATTTCTGTAAGTTACTTTGGAAAGTCAGGGATCCGCGAAGATTTAAGGCTTGGTGAATTTTCCGGGGCTGGTAAAAAAGGTGCTTTTATACCAACAGGATCAGGAGCGACCTTGTCTGATGTGGGGATTTCCTGCGCAGCATCGGGAACTGGCGGCCCTAATAGATTCATATCCTCCAATGGCAATACTTCAGGCGCTGCGGCAATAATGGTTGTCGGCACCTTCTCGAACGCTCAGGCGTTCTCTTTTGCTAACGCAAGGGTTTCCCTTGATGGTAGTCGCGTCTTCAGAATACTTGACCAGGCTGGCGGGACTAGGGTTGGTGTTAAATCAGCACCTTCAGGCCCATGCCTTCTTTACTTAAACAGCAATGTGAACAGTATTGATTTCGGTAGCGTAAATAAAGATGGCATCATCTCAAAAGACACGCAGGCAAATCCTTCAGTTACGTTTACATCTCCATCATCCGTTAATTATATTGGCGGTCAAGGGCATGTAAGCAGCGCCCAAGGGCCAACAACTTTTTATGCTCAAGCTATGTTCAACCGATACCTTACAGATGCAGAGATCAGCGCTCAAGCCATTCAGCTTATCGCTTACGCCAACTCTTTGGGGGTTAACATTTCATGACTCAACCAAAAATAACAAAGGTGCCAGTGGTTGTCTCTCCCTCTAACCAGGCAGGGTGGTGGACTCCATTCTTTATTGATAATGCTGGGTACAAGTTCTTTGCTTGCTGCGTTCCAGCGATTACTGGCAGAACAGGATGGAACAACATCGCCGTTATCCGAATGGATGGAAGTGATGGTTTTGTAACCGGTTGGATAAGGAATAAAAACGGAAACAGGGCTGAATTCATCAATGACTCAGGTCACAACCAGCCGTCAATAGCGGTTGACATAGACGGATTTATTCACGTTTTCACCTCCATGCATACCAACTATTGGAACTATTACCGTTCTCTTGAGCCTGGCGATGTAAACTCTATCGTAAACAGTTTTGATGAAATGCCGGATACGATATGGCAATACACTTATCCGGTCGTGTCATGCTCAAGTAGCGGTGACGTTTTCGTAATGCTAAGAGGTGGAGCAACCGCCAATGAATTTGACAGGGCTGGTATAATTTATAAAAGGAATAGATTAACAGCAACGTGGGAAAGGAACATTATACTAGCCAACGAAAGCAACAGATCTTTCTACCCTGATGATCTCCAGATTGGGCCGGATGGTACGGCGCATATCCTTTGGGAATGGGGGCCATATGGTGCGGGTGTATTGCGACACCTTCCATCATACGTTACTTTTAGTTCTCAGCGCGCCATGGCTGATGTTTCGGGCCAGTCAATGAAAACCCCAATTAGCGTAAGTCAGTCTGGAAACCATATTTATCAGCCAATGGTAGAGGGTGAGAGCTTTGTTTCAAATGATGCTGCTGACATCTTAACGGTTCCCGGCGTTCAGTCTGCAAAAATGGTGTACGACAACGGGCAGTTTTTTGGTGTTGTTTACCGTTACAGGCCAAACAGGAATGGTCAGCCTTCAACGATTGGCGGGTTTAATATTAAGCTGGCAAGGTTCGATGGAAGCAACTGGACATACGAGACTGTTTTTAACGTTAACAGCGATTCTATCATGACATCGGCAACCGTTGCAGCTACCGTAATCAGTGGTGCTGAGCGACTTTACTTCTCTATAGAGAAGACAGATCAGGCCAACACTAAAGCGGTTTTAGTTATGGCTGTGAGGAATGGTTCTTCATGGAGATTCTATAAAATATCAGGTTCTTATAATCCACCGCTAAGAGTTAGCGCGAAGAGGATGAATCAGTCAGATTATCTTTATCTTACGGCACCGACTGAGGGGGGGTTATATCTATATGAAGTCCCGCCTGATATGACCGGGACAGAGTATTATGATAATCAGGAAGATTTGATTTCATCTATATAATAAAAAAGCCCTTTAAGGGCTTTTTTTTTAGTTTTGGATGTTTTTCATGCATAGTCCTCTAATCTCTAAAATCCGCGCGTATCTTAGATCAATGTCTCCATCGTATGATGATTTTACAATTGAGATTAGAAGCGAGTTTAATTCACTTTCGTATTGTTTGGAATTGCCCCTCACAAGTGAAATAACAACTTCTTCGCTTGTCCCGGACTCTCTAAGGTCATATACCTTGTCAGTAAAATTCATTAATGAACTACATAAATTGCTTTTTCTTTCGCTAACCTCAGGTTGCGCTGTAGCAACAGAATTAAACAGAATTGAAGAGAGAAAAACTGCGATGGCAAATTTAGAATATTTCATTTTATTACCTTTATCATTGTTGTTTTACCGAGCAAGTCAGTTTCCGGGATAAGTTCAACCTCTACATAGCAGCAACGCATTTCCCACATTGCTTCCTGCCACATCTGCGCATCACCGAGGAAGTGGGCGATCGCTGCTTTTGATCGTGCTTTATTCATAGCTTTAAAACCCCATCCAAATCATTAATCCGTGGATAAATCCAATAGGGAAAAAGATAGCGCCTGCAATCAGGAATCCCCATGAAGCTGTTTTAAGACAAACGACAATATGCGTTAACCATGCTGCGAAAATGACGAGATAAATAAATACTGATGTCATAGATTAAAAACCCTTTTGTTAGCCGCCCCTGCCGCCTTGGAACTAAATATACAGCAACAGAATATTATTGCAAACAGTTTTATCAAACTATTTTCGCTTGTCTGTAAAAATCCTTAGCCGGGTGTTAGCCAGCCTCCTGGCGATGCCTTCCTTCTTATGCTCTACCGGTTCACAGTCGCATGCCTCAAGGTATGCCCTGCCGTAAGCGCCAGCAACCTTGGCGCGAGTTTCAACATCAAGGATAGATAATTGCTCGTCTATCCACTGCGCATCGTCAGAATGGTGCCTGAATGGCATCGTGCCGGTTATTTTTTTCCGTGGAGCGTATGCCATGCCTTAACTCCTTCCAGCATCCCCATAGCGCCCACAGCCACGCAGGAGAAAGCACCTTGCCGCTGAGCTTTAACCAGAAACTTAATCTGCTTTACGCCAATCTTGGATAGAGTGTGATCCTGCCGCTTAACCTCCATCGCGATGGGAGGGCAGCACATAATCACCACGTCTGCCGCGCCAGTCTCCCGACCTTCTTGATTGAGCTGCTTACCTTTACGCGCGCCACCGTCATCCTCGTTACGGACGTGGATCATGATGCCGTCGAATTCAGGGTAATGCTGGCGTATGAGCTGCATACCACCGACCATGGTTGGCGTCTCCCTGGCGCATTCACCGCGCCAGCTGGTATCGCCGAAAACAGGGATTGATTCTGGTATCAGTTTAAGGTTCATAGTGCTGCACCCTCTATTCTTTTTTTTGCAATATTGAAATATCCTTCGTCCATTTCCATACCAATAAAGTTCCTTCCTGCATTAATGCAAGCGACGCCGGTAGTTCCGCTACCCATGCAGTTATCGAGTACAGTATCACCTTTATTGCTATAGGTTATGATCAGGTATTCCATGAGCGCTAATGGCTTTTGAGTCGGGTGCAGCTTTCCTGTCTTTGCGGCATTGGATATTCTTAATAAATTTGTTGGGTAGTAACTATCATTCACGCTCTCTACATTTTTAAAATCGCCATAGTTTTCCGTTCCGGAACCCTTGATGTACCCTCCTTTTTTCCTTGGTTTACCCCTGACCTCCATTACGGGATTGTATGTTTTACCATTGCCAAAAACTGCTATGTCTTCTGTCTGCCTGAGAGGTTGTTTTTTAGCATTGAGAAACCCGGTGCTGCTTGACTTATCCCACACCCAGGAATATTTGAAACCTTTAAGGTTACTCATAATAAGCGCGCTAGTGAAAGGCTGCGCCGCGGTAAGAATAATCATTCCGTTGCATAGGCGATTATAAGATTCCCATAAAGACTCAAAAGGGATGACGGAGTCCCACTTATTTCGTGTCGTGCCGTAAGGCAGGTCGCAAAGAATCAAGTCAATACTCTTATCCGGCAGAGACTTCATAAGATCCAGGCAATCCCCATTCATTAATTTAACGTTAGTCTTCAAAATGTATCCCCTCTACCTCAAACTTTGTGTAATCACCGCTTGTTTTCTTGCGAACAGTGATACTTTTCGGGTGGCGCGTCCAGTGGTTGCACTGGATATAATCCACAATCAATTCAGGATCCATTCCGTTTTCCCTCGCCAGCCTTCCAAAAACTGCGCGCCCCATCTTATGCCATGCGGTGACAGTGCCAATATCGGTGCCGTATTCAGCTTTTAATGACTCCTTGCCAGCCTTGCTTGTCCAGTTAACGTAAGTGGCCTGGTAGCACTTAACGCGCTTAACCTCGCCATCCAGCATCATGGATGCAATACCAGCCATCTCATGCAGCTTGTCATTAGGATCGACCAGGCGTTCCTTACATTCAGCGCAGTGCCTGGCTGCTATATCGTTCTCTGCGTAGCAGTGAAGGCAAATCTTCATGGAATACCGGTGGCTGCATGGCACGGCTACGCCTTTCACCACAAAAGCCTCTGGGTTGTTGCAGCGCCTGGAGTAATGCGCTGGCATAGGCATGGTTATCTTCTCCATATCACCGAATTCGTCAGTGCGCGAAGGATCCTTTATGTCAACCGTCATAACCGCGCCGGTGAATTCAGTTGGCATTCCGTCAGGGGCATAAGCCACAGCTGACTCAGTTCCTGGGATGATAAAGTTTCCAAATCGGTCATTATTAACGCCGTCGTATGCTGGATCATTGCGTCGCTTCTTCTGGCTGACGGCGTGACATAGCGGGCATTCAACGCTTATCAGCGTGGACTCTTTAATCTCTCTGGTTTCAATGACTGGCTTAAAAATATCCTCCTCAAGCCCGTGGCGAGTAATGTTCTCTGCGTAGTCCAGTATGAGAGCCGTTTCCTTTTCAGGGTGGAGACGTAAAGCTCGCCCTATGATCTGCTGGAGAAGGCCAGGCGACTCCGTGGCGCGCAGGATGGCTATCAGATCAACATGAGGCGCATCAAATCCCGTCGTCAGTACATCAACGTTAACGAGGTACTTTAGCTGACGGTTCTTAAACCGGTTAATGATGGTGTCCCGTTCTTTTGTCTTGGTCTTCCCGGTCACCACTGCGGCCTCGCCTGGGGGAAGCATAGAAAAAATTTCTTCTGCATGGCTTATTGTGGCAGCAAAGATCATGCAGCCCATACGTTGCTGAGCGTACTCTGTGACCTTTTCAATGATCGAGAGTGTCTTTGTAGGCTTGCCGGTAAAAGCCTCGCTGATTGATGCAGTGGTGAAGCGGCCAAGGCTATCCTTTTGCAACCCGCTGGTGTCATAGCTTAACGCGGTTTCTCCAACGATGACGGGCGTCAGGTACTCCATCTGCACCAGCTCACCAGCCGTAATACGGTAAGCAAGGCGTGAGAAGTAAGGATTAAGCGCCTTGTTCTCGTCAAAGTGCAAAGGCTCTGGCAGAGTATAGTCAGCCGCATAGATGTAGCCTGTTCCAGTTCTGTAAGGCGTGGCGGTCATGCCGATAATACGAACCTTCTCGTTAATGGCTACGTTATCCAACAGGTAGTCTCGGATTCCGGCAACAATCGCCATCAGCGTTGGCGTAATACCGTGAGCCTCATCAATTATGATTCCTGATATGCCCATTCTTGCGATCTTCGGAATATTCTTGAGAACGGTTTGCGGGCTGCCATAGATAACGCTATGCCGAAGATCTTTCTTACCGGCGCTTGAACAGTAGATGCTGGCTGGCTCTTTAAACCAAGTCGTATATTTCTCATGGTTCTGAACCACCAGCTCCTTACTTGGTGCAAGGCAAAGAACGCGCTTACCTGGCGCAACCGTTGTCAGATAATTTGCTATACCCGCAACAACGAGGCTTTTACCCGCGCCGGTAGCAAGCTCAATACAGACAGGGGAGAGGCGCTTTTTGATGTGATCTATAACAGCGTCAATCGCCCCCTGCTGGTAATGCCTGAGTTCAAACATGTGTTAACCCCAAAAGAGAGGCCGCAAAGCGGCCTGAATTTATAACCGCATTGGCATAACTACAATCAACCCGGTTTCACCAAAATGAGATTTAAGTTTAGTGATGGCAGAGCCATCAGAGCCATTAAGATCAAGGGTTACGCTTTCCCAATTAGGGTTAAACAATTTAGCGGCTGGCGCTATCCTGGCAAGGTATTCTGCCCGGAATCCGATAATGTCACAAGCCTGCCTGGATTTTGGAATCACTCGGTCAATATCAGGAAACTTCCCGTCGATTAATTCGCATAAACCGACACCGACTTTAACAGCCCCGGCATCATTGAAGTAAGTAACGACAAGCGTTTCCGTGTCAATGATCGCGTATTCATAACGCTTTGTCGGTGCCTTCTGGATAGAAATTATAAGGTCATCTTTCACCTTTCCTTCATGCTTTCCACCGATAAAAGCCATGTGCCCATTTGTGCTACAAACGCGACCATCAGCCTTAAAGCAAATGCCATTCAGATAATATCTGATGTCATTTTTAGCTTTGAAAAGCTGCGCGCATTCCAGAAGTGTTTTGCTTACTTTTATCTGCATAAATACCCCCCAAATGCCGCCCGCAGGCGGCTTTTAATCATCAGAATCCGACATCATCATCAACGCCGGACTGAGCTGGCGCTGCTGCGGCTTGATTGCCTGCCTGCTGACCCTGGACTGCTGCCTGCTGTCCCTGCACTTCTGCTGGAATACGTTCACGCAGGAACCCGAACCCGCGAATGAAGTTAATTTCTCGCTTGGTGCCGTCTTCATTATCCATGATTGTAAGGCCGATCTTGGCTTTTGCGAATGCCTTACCAACCCAATATTCTTGCATGTTTTCCGTGGTTAAAGGCATCTTACCTTTAGTGAGAGGAGAACCAGCCTGAACATCCAGGAGTTGAATGTTTTTCATCGCCCGATCACGCTTAGCTGCATCCATATCGTAGACTTTCGCATTGTATTTGTACTTCTGGCCTGTGAATTCACCTTCGCCGATGATAGCAACAAATACCTGAAATTCCTGAGTTGCTTTGCCTTCTACAATGCCGTTGAAGGCATCAGTAACGACGATACTTACTTCAGTGTTGTCAGGTATGATTTTTTGCTGACCATCAAAATACCCCTCGAAATCAATATCTTCAGGTGAAAAGCCGCTTAAAAATAACTCGTTCATGTAAAGCTCCGTTGTTGATTGCATTTCGTTATTTGGCGTCTTTCGCCGGGTGAGATGAAGCCTAACACTAAAATAAATTGACATGCAAACAAATTATTTGCACTATTGCAGAAATTAATCAGGAGAATTCAAATGGCAGAGTTAAAAGAAAACCCCTCAGCGGCAGATGTTGTCGCGCGTCTACGTGGTGCAATGGATGCTGGATTTTCGCTATCACATGTAGTCAGACTCGCTGGTGTAAGCCAGTATCGTGCAAGCGTAATCCTAAACAACACAGCACAAGGGCGCGTGGCTGGCGGTGAGTTTAACAGCAAAGAAATAAAAGCGATCAGTGATTATCTGGATAGCGTGAAAAAAAGAATGTCAACAACCCTGGAAGATGATTCATGGGTTGATGCTTTAGATGTAGCGCTTGAAAAAGGCATAAAGCTTAGCTCTGTCTGTCGCGGTTGTGATATTCCGGTTCCATTGATGTGTTATCGTAGGTCTCGCAGTAAGAACCAGGATCAGCTTGTGAACTACTTCAGCAGCGAAGAGCAATCGCGGCTGAAGTCTCACCTTGAATCCGTTAGAGACAGCATTTAAAAGAAGGCGCTTAATGCGCCCTTTATTTTTTGGGGGAAGTGATGATTAACCTTAGGATGCCACTTGTTTTATCGTGTGGGCATGGCGCATTAGCTAATTGCGACTGCTGGAAGGGACAAATAGGTAAGAATTACGATCAGGACGGGCCAGTCCCTGAGGCTTTTCGTCAATTTAATGGCCGCTGGCGTCAGACTCTTGAGGGTTACGGTTGTAAGTTGCCTGCCGGGCGCAGGCATGGCCCTTGCCCCGTATGCGGAGGGAAAGACAGATTCAGATTTGATGACAAGGATGGTAAGGGAACTTGGTTTTGTAGTCAGTGCGACCCACAATCAGGTGGCGGTCTGCTGCTTCTTTCTCGCTATATCGGTAAGAGCATAACAGATACAGCAAAGGAGCTTGTTGGAGAGACGATAACAAGGACGGTAGCCCCTGCGAGAATTCACGCAGCAACCGACGAGCAAATCAGGAAAGAGAAAAGAATTATCGCAGCCAGAGGCGCTCGGTTAATCCTGGATAAAGCATTAAAAGCAGAACACCCATATATGACAGGCAAGGGCTTGCATGGTGAATGGTTGGTTAACGGCGAAATAATGATGGCCGGTGATGGGACTCGCGTTGAGGTTGGCGATAGCCTGCTGGTGCCGGTATTCAAAGGTGGTGATCTTGTAAATATTCAAAGCATCAAGGCTGATGGTCAAAAAAGGCCAATAACAGGCGGTGATATGACCGGCGTGTGCCACTGCATACCCGGAGACGGCAAGATTGTTGCTGTAACAGAAGGATTTGCCACGGGCATAACGGTTAACAGGATGACCGGCAGCAAAACATACGTTGCATTCAACACTGCTAACCTGGCAGATATAACCGCTCAGGCTAAATTGGAAAACCCTGATAAAACATTGGTTATATTTGCAGATCATGATCCAGTCGACCAGGTTCATGGTTGGAGTCCTGGCATAAAATATGCCGAGGATGCTGCTGCACCTATAGGTGCTAAGATTGCCCTGCCTCCAGAAGAAGGGGATTGGGATGACTACCGTCAGAGGCACGGCGAAGAAATCTGCAAATCAGCCATGAGAGAAGCCGTAAGGCTTGATGGCAAAGTCCCGCCAGAAGTTAAGGATAAGCCTTTATCTGTTGTTGCAGAAGCCATAGCAGATAAATCCCGTGCATTGGCAGAAGAAATAAAGGCAGTAGCGCCGAATGAGCCGCCATCGACCCCATTTGGCCTTTATCTCCCAGGTGGTGAGCCTGAAAAAATCACAGAAAAGAAATCAGCTGCTGCTGACATCCTTGACGATGCAGAAAACTATCGGCACGCAGGAGAGATCCCTAAAGGCATGGATCTTAAATCCTGCGATATTGACAACCCGCCAGGCCTGGTCGGTGATATTGTTAAATATATCCGCTCAGGCGCGCACCGAGAGCTTACAGGCGGGGCTTACTCCGTGATGGCTTTGCAATGCATAGCTATCGCCGCATCAGGCTTGAGAACTTACGGCGGCGGCAAGACCAGCCTGATAACCATCATTCTGGCTCTGTCAGGAGCAGGGAAAGAGCGAGGGCAGTCCGTCATAAAAGACTTGCTTACAGAGGCTGGCAGGAAGGTTTACGGCGACATCCGCTCAGATAAAGACGTTATCATGACAACCATGTATGACGGAGGCAGATCGGCTTACATTGTCGATGAGGCGCATAAATTTCTTGTGCAGCCAAAAGGAGGCAGCAGCTATGCCGCGAACATATCCACTACCCTGATGGAGCTGGCGACCACTGATAACTTTAAACCGGCGAGAAACCATGTGAGTGAGGTAGAAAACACGATAAGGACATCGTTAGCCAGGCTTGAAAAGGAAAAGATGGCTATCGAAGAGGCCATCTCTCACCTGAACAAAGATTACGATCAGGGAAAGATAAAAATGTATGAGCACATGCTATCTAAGAGAAAGATGAGGATCGAGATGGAAGAGGCAGCTCTGCATATGATGGAGACAGGGATACCCAACCCATGCCTTAACCTTGCTGGCTCATCAACCCCTGGTAAGCTTTCCGCTATGGTGAGCACGGATAATATTGACAGTGGGCTGCTTGCGCGCGCCATTGTTGTGGATTGTGGGGAGAGCCGAGCCAGGAAGCGGCGCGAGATGTTAGGTGTTGACTCAAGTCAGGTTAACTCTGTTGAGAGAATGCGACTAATCCGCGAGATAACTCTTATCGCTGAGGATGCTGACAGGGCTTCCCGTAGCGATGTAGAGAATGAGTTTAACGGTGGCGGCATGCTTGAACCAATGACCGTGGTTGCCAGAGAGAAGGCCCAGGATATGATAAACCTTATCGATCTGCATTATGACCAGGACAGATACAGGAACCATGACCAGATCGGATCTATGTACGCGCGTATCTCTGAGCGTGTGCAAATGCTTGCCAGTCTGATGGCATTTGGTAATGTCTCTGCCGGGAAGGCTTACATTGAGCCAGAGTATGTTGAGTGGTCGCTCGCTCTCATCATCAGGAGTTTTGACAACCTGATAAGCAACCTCAAGCTTAACGCGGCTGTTGATGGTGATGACATAGGGGACAAGGTTGCGGCTATCCAGGAAAAAATACTCCGGCGGTTGCAGTCATGCCAGGGTGAGCAGATTTATCTTGCTTCGGTTAAGCAGACGATAACCAAGGCAGCCTATTACAAAGAGATCAGGAAGGCGCTGGAGAACACGGGGCAGGATGCTTTCCAGAATGCGATTATTAGCCTGCAAATGTCAGGTAAGATAATTGTTGATGGAAAAGTAATCAGATTGGCCTGAATGATCACCAAAAGATGAAACCCGCCGAGCGCGGGTTTTTTTGTGCCTGATAAAATGGATTTGGATAAAAACAATAAATGGATAAAAATATTATCCAAAAATTAATATTAAAAAACAATGACTTAATCCGTTTATCCTTTTATCCAAACCGGAATATTTACCCGCTTATAGGGTGGGGGGGTTATTTTTATGGTGGGGGGGGCTATTTATTATTTATATATATAATATATATAATAGTGTAAGTCTCACAAAGTGTAGACCTACACTAACATTTTTCAAAGAAGAAATCAACAGTAAAACAAAAGAAAAATCCGCGTAAAACAACTAAAATCCGTACATAAAACTTTACAGGAATAGTTAACAAAGATAACTAGAGGTATCGGATAAGAGGATAAACGGATAAAAACAAGAAAATACATACACATAGACGGATAAGAAGATGGATAAAATTATCCAAACCCAAAGATTAATTTTTTACTCTCTATATAGATTAACTGGTATGACCTCTTACCAGTTTCTTTAACTTCTCTCCCCTATTAATGTTTCGTGCAAATGATTTTGTATGTGTTAGTATTCATCTCATACAAAAACACAATGAAGAGGTTTATGAGATGAGCAAAGAAATCAGCACTGACGTTTCAGCAGAACAACAATCTATGCTGCCGGTGGAGTACCAAGAGCAGCAGCTACTGGATGCTTTCAAAAAGGTTGAGGCAGAAGTTAAATCAGAAGTGACCGACTTCACCACGGAGGAAGGCCGCAAGCGAATCAAAAAGCTGGCTGCTGACGTGTCAAAGAGCAAAACAGCTATTGATACCCGCATGCGCGACTATCTCCGTAAGTTGAAGTCGTCAGTTAAGCCGGTAGAGAAAAACGCTCGCGAAAGCGTTGAGCGGTTCGACAAGCTTCGCGATGATCTGCTTGCTCCAGTTTTGGCCGCCTATGAGCCACAGAAACAGCTTATTGAGATGATGGAGCGTGTACCTTCGCAGCTGCTCAATGAATCGCTTAGCGTGGCTATGGTTAATGATTTAGCGGCACAGGTGCAGTCGGTAGGCGTTGACACTATCTGGCCTGAGCATCAGAAGAAGGCTCGGACATTGAAGGAAACGGCGTTAACTCTCCTGGCAGATGCGTTAAAGCGGCTGGAGGCTGAAGAGGCGCGTAACGCGGAGTTAGAGTCACTCCGAAAGGCCAAGGAGGAATCTGAACAACGTGAGCGCGATCGCATGGTATCAGAAGCAGCCAGGAAGGAAGCTGAGCGACTGGCAGAAGAAAAGGCGCGCCGCGATCAGGAGGATGCCAATCGTCGCGCGGCCGAGTCGAAAGCCAGAGAGGAGCAGGCAGTATTGGCTCAAAAGCAAGCGGAAGAAAAGATAAAGGCAGCTGAGGCTCAGCGCCTGGTTGATGAAGAGCAAAGGGCAAAGCGTGAAGAGCAGCAGCGGCTGGCAGCAGAAGAGGCGCAGCGCGTAGCAGTGGCGGCGGCAGAAGCCGCAGAGCGTGACCGTATGGAGGCACAGAAGCGCGCAGAGCAGGAAGAAGCGGAAAAGCGCGCCGCAGACAAGGCGCATCGCAGCGCAATCAATCGTGACGTACTGGCGGCACTGTTGTCGTCGTCAGATTTCGATGCAGCGGTGAAGTCTGGTGATCCTACTGAGGTCGCCAAGGCTGTCATTACCCTGGCAGCACGCCGTAACTGTGGTCGCATGGTTGTGAATTACTAATTAATAAAAGGCGGCTCAGGCCGCCATGAGTGTAATTATGAAAAAAGTTGCAATGTATAGACGAAATGGCGGTGGTAATTACTCTGGTTTGAAGGAGCGCGCTGTATGGTTGCTGAGCAGCGGGCCAATGCATGGTGAGGAGCTGGCGATAAAGTTGAGAGTTCCACCAGAAATATTAAAAAAAAGCCTGTCAGCTGCCAGACTGACAATCGATAGTCAGACAATAGAAATTATGTTCAGTGACATTGAAAGAGGAGGAAATGAAAAGGCTGAAAGACTTTACTGGTTGGCTGGTAAGGCCAGAAGGATAACCCCAAAAGGATCCAATAAAAGTCAAATAAGCATAAGTAAAAAGTCTGTCGGGCGAACCGGAGAAGAAAGCAGGCTAATTAATGAAGAGGCTGCCGCCCGACGCCGCAGGTTGCACAAAAATGGGTTATGGGTTTCTTCTTCAGAGATTGATTAAAACTGTTTGCAATGAATTATTGTTATGCTATTTTGTTTCTGCCGATGTGGCACATAAGGGGGTTAAAATGAAACTGATTGATATAGCATCTAAGGTTACGTCGTGGAATGGCGAGGGGTTGCCTCCGATTGGTTGTGAATTTCTTTACGGGTGCCAAAGCAAAGCGAAATGCCTTGCTATAGGCCATCACATGCTTTTTGCAAGCAAAGGCGATCCTGATGATGAGGAAAGCGAATACGAAGAGTTTATGATCTCTATCCAAGATTCTAAATTCCATGCGATAAATGTCGAAGCTGAACGCAAGCGTGAATCAATAATTCATGCTCTTGATAACATCCTGGGCCAAGCTTTAGATCAGGATGCATCCCTGCCCGTTGAAATTTATAAAGCGATTGCAGCAGGAAATATCCGCGGCCTAAAACTGGAGGATTGACCGTGGCGCATATGACGAAAGAACTGTCAAACGATGAGTACCGCAAGGTTGACGCTTACAGCAAGTCAGACCTGGACTTGATATCGCTTTCACCTGCGCTCATTGAATGGAAGCGCAACGCGCCAAGTGATGGCAGTGAAGCAGTTGATCGAGGAACAGACCTTCACTGTTCATTGCTGGAGCCTGAAAGATTCCAGTCCGATTACATCAGGATGCCGCAATATGATTTGCGCACAAGCTCAGGGCGTGCTTCTGCTGATTCTTTTCAAGCCAACTGTAAGATTTCCGGACGCAAGGTTATGTCGAACGAAGATCACAAAATGGTTTGTGATATGCGTGATAGTGTCCTGGCGCATCCGGCAGCCAGAAACCTTCTACAGCAGCCTGGGGTTTCTGAGCCTTCAGTATTCTGGGAACTTGATGGAATAAAATTAAAAGCAAGGCCGGACAGAATGCCGGAACCTGATTTTATGGGGCATGTTCTGGCAGACGTAAAAAAGATAGCTGATATAGACAAGATAGAGCAGCACATCAGGAAATTTCGTTATCACGTCCAGGCGGCGTTTTACAGTGATGCATACCGTCAGCTGACAGGGAGTAAGCCGCGCTTCATCTTTATATTTGTAGGCGAGAAGCGGAGTATTGGTCAGTATCCTGTACGGGTGATGGAGCTTAGCCAGGAATGGATTGATTCTGGCCGAGATCTTTACCTTGCTGATATTGAGAGAGTGAAAGAAATCATCATGTTTGGGGATGGCCTTGATATTGAGGTTCTTCCTATGCGTAAAAATTATTATTAAGGGGTGTTAAATGTCTACAGGAAACAGCTTTAAGAAGATGTCCAGAGAGGGAGTGATAAAGCGCACCGATACAGGTATGTTTATTTCTCTCTCTGATATCCATATCAAGGAGGGTTTTAACAAACGCGAGGACGATGAGAGAACGCGCCAGGCTGGAGAGGAACTTTATTCCTACATCGTTTCAGGTGGCCGCGTCCCGCCTCTTGAGGTGATAGCGCGCGATGAAGGCGGCGTGTGGGTGGTTGAAGGTCATCGAAGAACTAACGCATACCGTCGAGCAGCAGAGGAAGGCAAGCCAGTTGATCGCATTCACATCATGCCCTTTGTCGGTAATGACGTTGACCGCCTGGCGCGCATTATCACGTCGAATAATCAGCTTGAGCTGACGCACTACGAGCAATCTAATGTGGTGAAGGAGCTTTCAGCTTTCAATCTTACGCCAGCAGAGATTGCAGCAAGGATCAGCAAGTCAGTGGCAACAGTAGAAAAGCTGTTAAAGCTATCCGCTGCTAACCATGACGTGCAGCAGTCAGTGAAGTCAGGCCATGTGTCGCTGGATGTAGCCATTGATCGCGTCAAGGAATTTGGGGAAAAGGCGGGTGAAGTTATCGAGGAGGATAAAGAGAAGGCTCGCGCTGCCGGTAAAGAGAAGGTTACCCGCTCCATGATTAAGAAGTCACTGTCCGCTGGCAAGCTCAAGCGCATAGCTGATCTGGTATCGATCGCTGGTGAATATGATTCATTCGATGGCCTTAGCGGCCTGGAAGTAGCGGAACTTAATCAGCTCATCGGCGAGCATTTATCGCTTAAATCCTGATAAAACTATTTGCAATAACCATTGGGCGGCGATATGCTGCCCTTATCTTTTGATAGGGGGTTTTATGAAATTACCGGAAAGCATTACCAAAGATTTGTTTGTTGTGATTGGCATTGGTCGTTTTAATACCGGAGATATTAACGTAAGAGACTTCCTTGTCGATGTTTCTCTTTCTGGTTTTGAAGTCGCATTGATAAAGAAAATCAGCATTGACATCGATCTGCCACAGGACTTCGACGGAGTTGGCGCGATGGTCGAGCAGTTACAGGCCAGAAAGAAGAAGGCAGAAGCCGATCACTATGTGGCAATAAAGAAGATAAACGACGAGATATCAGAACTTCTGGCTATCACTGATAAAGGGGAAGAGTAATGAGCAATAAAGCACTGTCCGTAATCGCTGACAGCATCGGCGTTAGCGTAGAAGAAGCAACAAGCGTTATCAAAGGCATGATCATCAGCGTTAAGAATCAACACGGCGCTACGGCTTCCGATGCCGAGCTGGCGATTGTCTCCAGCACCTGCGCAAAGTACAACCTTAACCCACTGGTAAAAGAGTGCGCCGCGTTTATCTCTGGCGGTAAACTTCAGGTCGTCCTGATGATCGATGGCTGGTACAAGATTGTTAACCGTCAGCCTGACTTTGATGGTGTGGAGTTCGAAGACCATTTAAACAATGGCGTACTGACCGCTATCACCTGCAAGATGTATATCAAGGGGCGCTCTCGTCCGGTGACGGTTACCGAGTACCTGGCAGAGTGTAAGCAGGATAAGTCAGATGTCTGGAAAAAGTACCCTGCCAGAATGCTTCGGCATAAGGCTTACATCCAGTGCGCGCGTATGTCTTTTGGCATCAGTGAGCTTATCGACAACGACGAGGCAGATCGTATCCGTAGCGGAGAGAAGGACATAACGCCGCAAAATTCTGCGGCCATGGTTAACTGGCAGGAGATTGAGGCTCGAATGGCTGAATGTGGCGACGATGAAACATTGAAGGAGGTTTCAGGATCCATCCGCGAGAGCATGCAACGATCAGGAATATGGGAAACTGAGAAGCACATCCTGATTGAGATGAACGGTCGCCATAAAAAGCGCATACAGGACTATCAAAGCACTGTATCAGTTCATGAAGCCGAGTTTGAAGAAGTGATCGAAGAAACTGGCAAGAAATTAGCCAGCGAAGAGCAAAGCGTGACGGATGTGCCGTTTGATTAATTAAAATTGTTTGCAATGATATCCCGTAAGTGTATATAGTGTGCTTACGGGTTTTTTATTAACTGAAAGGGGTTAGATATGAAGGTTTCAACTATTGTAATGAGCCGGGTACTTACAGGGAAATACGTTCTTCGCGATATGAAAGTTAATGAGGGTTTGGCGCAGTATTTCGTGCGGAAATTTGAAGACCACGCAGCAGAGGTATCCAGGCTGAATGAGCAGTTAGACGAACTAAAGTCCCGCCTGCAATTGGTCAGCCAGTTAAGCGATGCGGCAGCATCCCTGCACGTTGAAGCTGAAAAGCAGGTGCAGGCGCTGGCGGCTGAGAATGCAGAGCTTCGCAAATGGGCTAATGTTGTCGGGTTCGATAAAGACACGGAAGCTAGCGCCAATATGGAGTATGGCGGTTTCATTAACGCTCTGAATTGCATCAAATCTGACAACACCGACGCCATCCTGAACGAAGTGCGGGCGCAGGCGATAGAGGGGTTTGCCGACGACTGGCAAAAACTAACCCAATACAGTCGGATTACCGAGATGGCTCGCGATTATGCAAACAAGTTACGCGCCGGGGAGGTGCAACCATGAGCAACGAATTAGCCAAACTGAAAGAGCTGGCGCAAACCCAAGACTTGTTGATTGCAAATGGGCAACTGACAACATACCTGTTGCGCCAATTAGCTGATAACGAGATCGACTCTGACTGTTTCGCTGTGGTGTCTGAATGCGAGAGCTACGGAAAAGAAACTGACGCGGAACTATCAATCACGGATTTTGCATTGCGTGCGGCGTGCCACGTTGATGCATTGATTGAGCGACTGGAAGCAGCAGAAGCCCAAGTCAAAGAGCTTACCGCCGACCTCGACAAAGAGTCAGAGATACGTCACCGCATTCATGAAGAGCTGAACGCGATTAAGGGTGAGCAGAAGCCTATCGGATATATCGATCCGGCATCATTGCGAGAGTATCGCGGCGTCAAAGCAGGCGGGAGTTGGTCGGCGCTGCCAAAAACGGGCGAGTACAACCAAGCGACGCCGATATACATCCACCCGGCACCGGCAGTGCTGCCGCCTGAGATTGTCCGTGATGATGCTGATGGTTACTGGTTATACAAAGGTGAGCGCGTAAGCTCGGCAAATGCTGCTTACTACAACCAGGCATTGAGAGACGCCAAAGCGCTGGGTGCCAAGCCGCTGCCGACTATTGTGCTTACCGCGGGAGTGTTAAAGCCTGACGGAAGAATCTGGTACACCTCGGAGACCGTGGAGGCGCTTATCCGCGCAGCAGGGCTGGAGGTTAAATTATGAAAGCAGAAATCGCGCGCCGGATTATAGAAAACGGTGGCCTGCCGGCAAAGGATAGCATGCTTTACCTAGTGGACTATATTGAAAGCGCAGACAGGAAGATTGAGCAACTTATTGCAGACCGCCAGCAGGAAATTTCCGAACTTGCAGCGGCGCAGCGTGAGCGGGATGGATATTTACACTCATCCACCGTCTATTCAGACAGAGCATTCAAGGCAGAGGCAGAGCTAAAGCGCCGGGATGCGCAGGAGCCAGACGGCCATATTTTCTGTCACCCTAACGGAAAGCTTTTTTGGTCTGTGTCGGACGATAGCAATGCCGGAAGAAATGGCGTTCGGCCTTTCTACTTTGCCGCCCCTGACGTAGTGCATGAGAATGCATTACTGCCCGATCACAAATTCCGAGAATGTGTAAACGGATTGCTGGAAGAGGCAATAGCGTATGCCGGAACGCAGCAATTGCGAGCCAGGCTTTCATCTAGACTGTCGAATTTCGTTCAGCCACAACGCGCCGCTGGCGTGAAATACGAGGTGAAAAAATGAATTATGAAAGTAAGTTCACTGTTTTTTATATCATCGCCATCTACGCTTGCGGGTTTCTTTCCGGCATCCTGATTGGATTAATCTTCGCAATGTAGATTAAAATAGTTTGCACTGACCACATAAAGGGGCTATCTTTATGCCTGGCGAGACGAATTGGCAAGAAGTAACAGGAAAAAGTCCGGCGCAGAAACAGGTTGTAATGGCGCGAGAGATTACAGGGCAAGAATTTAAATTATATCGTTCAGGCTTTTGCTGGTATTTTTCTGACGATCATCTTTTTTATGGGTTTGAGGTAACGCATTGGAAAGAAATTAAGGGGTGATTATGGGTTACGAATTGATATACGCAGATCCACCATGGAGTTACGTTAACACGGCATCAAATGGTGCCGCGACAGACCACTACGGCACAATGAGCATAACAGATTTGAAGCGCCTGCCAGTTTGGAATCTCGCGGCTGATGATTCAGTGCTTGCCATGTGGTACACCGGAAACCATGTGAAGGAAGCAATTGCATTGGCTGATGCCTGGGGATTCACCATTAAGACTATGAAAGGTTTTACATGGATTAAGCTAAACCAGCTGGCAGAGAAGCACATCAACAAGGCTTTTAACTCCGGGAAGGTTAAGTGCTTTGCTGATTTGATGGCAATACTTAATAAGCAAACCCGAATGAATGGCGGCAACTATACGCGGGCCAACAGCGAGGATTGCCTGATAGCGGTCAGGGGTTCTGGGCTGGAAAGGATGAGCGCTAAGGTTAAGCAGGTTATCTATAGCCCACTTGGCGAGCACAGCCAAAAGCCAGCCGAAGCCAGAGATAAGCTTGAGCAGCTTTATGGTAATGTGAGAAAGATAGAGTTATTCAGCCGGTGCTCAGCTCCAGGCTGGGATCATTGGGGTAATCAGGCTCCGCATTCAGCAGTTGAATTAATTAACGGCGCGTTTCGCGCAAAGGGGTAGGAAATGGCAGAGATTATCGACGAAGCAAGCGAGCTGGAAGAAATGACGCGCGCGTTGGCTATTAGAAACATAACCGCAAAGGACAATAGACCATCACGGGAAAAATGCATTGAATGCGAGGATGTTATCCCTGAAAAGCGCCGCCAGCTGATATCTGGCTGCCAGCGCTGTTCTTGTTGTCAGGAAATTAACGAGTTACGCAGCAAATCCAGGGTGTCGAATTATGGATAAGGAGTGATGAGTGAAACTAATATTGCTGGCAGCCTTATGGCTGCCATTAATGGCGCAGGCGTCCGGCGATTTTTTATGTGGTATGCATCGGGTTCAGGTTATAGAGGCTAAGGATCTCGTCATAGACGGCCACTATGCAGGCTCTTACCAGTCTACAGCTGTAGATCGTAACATGGCATACCAGCATCATTTCAGAAATGTTGAACGGACATACATTTTGCGCGAGACGCAGAAAGGACGCATCGCGTTGAAAGTGAGATATCAAGGCGGCTGGTCTTCTTGCTTGCCCGTTATATTGGGTTACTCAGGGGCAGGTAGCGATAGCAACGATGCAGATCATTCGTTACCCGCTGATGATTAAATCATTTTATTAACCGGGTACCAGTTAAAGTATTGCAAACAATTTATATTGTGTTATATTTAATTTTGTAGCAAGTATTGGGGCAGCTCATCATGTGCCTGACTCGCGGTTGTATCTGGTCTTTTATCTTATTCATGAGAGAACAGCCGATAACGAGAAATGATGAAGCCATAGAGTTGGCGCTCATAATTAAGGTTAGTTGCCTTGTGGCGAAAAAACTTGACGCTCTGGAAGAGACAGAGGACAACAGGTAAGGGCACTGCCTAACTAGCGCAACCGGGCGTCATTGTGCGCAACGACACTTTAGGCCGAGGCATAGAGGTCAGTGCTCTTACCGATGGTTTTCGTATGCGACTTTGCGGACTTTTGAGAAACGGGCCAATAAGATAAATGCAAACGATGATGAAGTTCTGATGGCGGCTTAACAGCCTATAAATCAGTGAGGTGTTCCAAATCCTCATAACCAAATTTGGCGCATTGCGGCCCTGAGATGTGATTAATAAATCAGGGCACACAACAGGTAAGAGCATTGAGAACCGCCGAGACTGCCACGAAAGTCGTAAGTCCGCGCAAACGTCATGCAGTGCTCTTTCCGTTGTGGTGAATGCGCAGGCTGATGCGCTGAGACGTCAAGATGATGATGCCCAAGCTGCCTGGGCACGGTTCGCAAAGTGATGAGCGGCAGGTTTATCTAGCGAGAAATCATTAATTCCGGATGTAGTTCAGTGCCGGACATCACACAAAATAATGTCAGGATATCAACGTTTGTTTAAGAGATGCTGGCGACGGCTTGCTACCTCAAGAACGCTAAACGTGTGGCGATATAGTCAGGGTTCATGGCCTGGTTAGAGGGTTCGATTCCTTCTCCTGATACCAATTCGGCCCTTTAGCTCAGTGGTTAGAGCAGGCGACTCATAATCGCTTGGTCGCTGGTTCAAGTCCAGCAGGGGCCACCAGAATCCAGAGTCGTGTGACGGTTCGGCGAAGAGGCAATGTTACATTTTTGGCCGAAAGCTAAATGAACTATAAAAACGGCGAGTGATGTCGCTACTCGGAAGACGTTAAGCCCCGAAGCCACTGCGTTAGTGTGGCATACATCATAAATAGCAATGACGTAAGCATAGTTTATAAATATATTATTTCGTCGTTGCTTTTGAATTACTTAAATGCTTTACTTTGCGCATGCCCCCGTAACACCCTCGCTGTTCCTGTAGTACGAATAACCCCCTTTCGCCCTCTCTTGCTGGAGGGCTTTTTTTATTCAATTTTGTTTAAGAATAATCTTGTTATGCTAATATCAGTCTATCTTTAACCAGACAGCACCCCGTACACTTAAGTAACGGAGGTGAGGAAATGTATAGAATGAATCCAACAGACGGAAACAACCTGCCATATTGGTGGTCTTCCCTGCTCGCCGGGTTCTCTCTTTTATCTTTGCAGGATTACGTTTTTATCATCGGCGCTTTGCTGTCGGCGTTCTTCACGATTAAAACGTATTACGCAAAACGTAAAGAAGAGAGAGATCGACTGGAAGAAGAGAAGAAGCGAACCATGCTACTGGAGAAGTATCTTGCAGAGGCGCACGCGCGCGGAGACCACGATCCAGAAAAGTCAGCTGCTGTTATTGATGAGGCGATGGGGAGAGTCGGATATGTCAGTAATTAAGAAGAGAGGCGGCGCTGTTGGTGTCGTCTGTTCTGTTGGTGCAATTATCGCCATCATCATTGGTAACGGCCAGGTGAGAACCAACCAGGAAGGCCTTGAGCTTATCGGTAACGCGGAATCATGTCGCCGCGATCCTTATATTTGTCCGGCTGGAGTATTAACTAACGGCATCGGCAATACACATAACGTTAAGCCTGGCGTTCTTGTCAGCGACAAAGAGATTGCGTCCACCTGGCAGAAAAATATTCTTGAAGCTGAAGCCTGCGTTAACCGATACGCAAACGGCAAGCGGCTTAATGACAATCAATTCAGCGCGGCAACCTCAGTAACTTTCCGGGCTGGGTGTGGCAACATGCGCACATCAACCATGTTCAAAAACTTCCGTAATAATCAGTTTGTCGAGGCATGTGAGCAGTTTTCTCGCTGGGTGTGGGGTGGCGGTAAAGTTCTTCCTGGTCTTGTTACGCGCGCAGGCAATGAAAAGAGACTTTGCCTGAAGGGCGTTAAATGAAAACCAAAATATTTGCTGAAATCATTCGTCGGTATTGGGGCCAAATCGCCTGTTCCTTGGTTATTTTCCTCCTCTGCGTGGCGGTATCCTATTACCGCACCAGCTACAATGACTACCGTGACAAGGCAGGTGACGCGGAAAGGGTGGCAGCGGCTGCGCTGTCTGAGCGCGATTCAATGCGTAACACGCTCGCCTACACTCTGGCGACTGTAACCCTGATGAATGATATTGGAGAGGTGACGAGAAGTGAGAAACAAGACATTAGCGAGAAGGGTAAAAACACAATTGTTGTTATCAAAAAAGCGGTTAAAGACGACACCTGCGCTATCCTTGCTGTGCCTGCTGCCGCTGATAACGGCCTGCGGAACCAGCTCAGTGAGCTACGCGCCCGCTCCGCAGATAAAGCTAAGCAGTGAGCTTACGGCTGATACTCCCTACCCTGACATCCCTGAAAAGCTGACGTGGGGGCAAAGTCTTACGCTAAACTCTGAATTGTTAACCGCGCTTGGTCAATGCAACGCTGACAAAGCCGGGATCAGGAACTTCGAAAGCGCCCGCCAGAGCATTAAATAAAACCATTTGCATTAAAGCCCCTGTTATCGCATACTGAGCTTGTGCGGCAGGGGCTGCTTTTTTATGGGGATTTAATAATGAACAAATACCAACGAGAAATTAAACCAGGCGTTTTCGTCGATGTCTACGACGTTCTTAAAGCGTGGAGCGTCAGCAACCCGGCATTGCAACACCTGCTTAAAAAATCCTTGCAGCCTGGCGATCGCGGCCATAAGGATCTGGAGGCAGACCTTAAAGATATCATTTCCAGCGCGCAGCGGGCTTATGAGCTGGAGTTCCCGGAAATTGAAGATTCAATAATTTGCGTGCCTCAGCACGTAGAGTCTAAAGCTCAAGCTGAAGAGATTAAGGAAAACAAACAAGTATCAACCGGGTGGTGTGAATGCATAACATCAACCGGCGATGAATTTTATTCAGGGTCTAATTATCTTTACAGTGACTTTAAATCTATTATAGGGATTCAAGACGTTATAACCTTGCAAAGTCGTAATGTTGACGCTCACAGAACATTATCGAATGATACCGCCGATTATTATGAGTACGTTGGCAAAAATGGAGATTATTACCTTTTCATGATTAAAGGAGAGAAGAGATGAAAGAATTCAAAGGAACGCCATTCCCATGGGTAAAGCAGAGCATTGGTAGCCGTCAGGTGATTATCAGCGACGGTTCTTTAGTTAACAATGAGGATGGCAGCATAACGTATCAGCCGGTTGTAGATGTTAAGTACATCAACAACGATGCTGACGCGCGGCTCATTGAGGCTGCGCCTTTGTTACTGAAGGCTTTGCAGGCTCTGTACAATGATCACAAGTCGCTGGTAGAAGAGGATCAGGAAGTCGAAAGGCAGGCTCTCGAAGCAATTAAAGCGGCGCTGGGGGGTGAAGATGAAGAAACAGCAGCTTAGAGAAGAATACGAAGCTGATTGCCTTTCTCGGGTTTGCAGTCCGTATGTATGCCGCAACTGCGGCGAGGAAATGCAGGGTGACGGTTACAAGAAGGTGATCCACTGTCCGAAAGCTGATAATGAGGCTTACCGCTATCATGAGCCTGATGCTAACGCGGTTTATTGTGAGGGGGAAGGGCAATGAAGAAGCTGACAGCAGAGAAGTGCCGTAGCGCTATCGCGGGATTTAAGTGGATGGCCGAAGAAGGGCACAGGCTTACCATCCGTGACGAATATGACTTACAGGCATATCAAATCGCACTCCCCATCCTTGAGCAGCAGGAATCAGAAGGAGCTACCAATGAGTGAATACAGCATGCCGGTACTGAGTGAGCAGGAGCGAGAAAGCGAGATAGAGCGATGCATTGCAGATATTTGGCAGTTAGAAACAACCCTAAAAAACGGCACCAGCGACAATCCGCATCATATAAAAAGTGCCTTAGTTCGCCAGAAAATCGCCCTCGCAGCGCTTACGGCGAAGCCTGTTGCATTTACAGCACAAAGCAACCTTGCTGATTTTGGTGGCAGCGTTGGTTATATGTGGCCTCCTGGCAATGAAAAGACAAGCGATGTTGCGCTGTATGCGAAACCACCCGTACCCGTCATTAAGCAGGAAGGAGAGCAGTGGTGAAAGTGCACGAATTAAAAATAGAACCACAGCATTTTCAGCCAGTCATGGAAAACCTGAAGATGGCAGAACTTCGAAATAACGATCGTGAGTTTGTAGCGGGTGACACGCTGGTGTTGCGTGAGTGGAATGGTAAATATACCGGTCGAACTACTGTGCGAAATGTGGTTCATGTTGCAGATGTAGGCTCTTATCTGCCAGGCTTTGTATTGTTAAGCATTAAGGGATAGATGATGACTGATTACAGCAACCTAAGTGATGGTGAGATCAACATGGCAGTAGCAAAGCTGATGGGAACATACCGTTACGTGCCGGAAAACCTGCCGTGCGATAGGCATTTGGGTAGAAACTACTGCAATTCATGGGCTGACGCGGGGCCGATTATCCTGGAAAACTGCATCAGTATGGTTTGGGATTGCGCAGAGGATGCCAGCTCTGCCTGGTGGAATGCCTTTGATAAGTTCGATGATTGCAGAATTCAGTATCAGGCAAATCCACTACGCGCAGCAATGATCGTATTCCTGATGATGAATGAGGGGGAGTGATGATAGTTTTTGCAATCGTATATTACCTTATTGGAGCATCGGCATTTTTCATCTTCCATCGGTATATAAGAGGTGGCGAATATGACTGGGAGGATCACTTCATTGGATTAATATTTTTCTTTCTGTGGCCGGTGGCGGCGTTAGGTTTAGGAGTCGCTGCGGCTTTCATGGGCATCGCCTGGCTGGGGGATAAGATTAAAGGAATAAAAAATGAATTGTAAATATGTTGGTAAAAAACTCATCCCTTGCTTAACGCTGGCGCGTTCTCTTGAGTTCACTAACCTGACAGCCAGGTCAAGAGGGGTATACCTGCCAGAGCGGGAAAGCAGCAAAACAGGTAAGCGGCCTCCTGATTTTATTCAGATTCATAGCGGAGAGTTTGTCGGGAGAGGTGCGGTTGCTAAATTCTGCCCGTTTTGCGGAGAGAAAATCGTATTTATTGAGAAGCATGAGGCATAACAATGAGCGTTGAAATGGATGTGATTAAAAAAAGCAAATACGCTGAATTCCCTGACGTAATCACAACGCTATGCCTTTGTCGCGCGTTAGCCATTAAGGATGGGAGGAAAGTTATTCCTGCGATGAGAAAGTGCGCCCTGAACATACGTCAGAGGATCGAAAACAAAGCACTCAGCGATACCCTGCTTACTATGTCGATAAGCGCTTTCCCTGAAGTTGAGTTAAACAGGATGAAGGCATACCTTGCGCGCATGCAGTCCGCGATAAGGCGTGAATTCAGAGACGTTAGCGAGGTTTTATGAGCATTGCATTCAACACGATGCATTTTCTGGCGGTGATGATGTTTTTCTTTGCTGACATCATTCAGATGAAATCGTTTGCAATATTCGGCATGATGTTTATATTACTATCAGCAACTATAGTTTACAGTCGCATTAAGGGGTGGTTATGAGTAATTGGATCGAGTGGAAAGGCGGGGATTGCCCGGTTGATGACGCGTGTATCGTAGATGTTAAATTCCGCAACGGGATTGTGGCAAATGGCGGCAATGGTGATTCTATCACCCATGCTGGGGCGTGGTTCTGGGGTCGCTTAAGGGGTGATGGCGACATCATCGCTTACCGCATTTCAGACCAGGAGGATGCAGGAAAGACCAGCGCAGATGGCTGGATTAAATGTAGTGATCGGTTGCCGCTCCCACGTACAGGTGTACTGGTCGCGTGCTATTGGGGGCTTGATGCGTGGGTTATGAAGTGGGGCACTTACTGCGCCGGACATCCTGACGCATCAGCGGAGGGGTGGTTAATACCCGGTGCTTCTTGGATACCAACTCACTGGCAGCCACTACCTGAGCCACCAAAGGAATAAATCATGTTCACAATAGATGACTACTTTTATTGGTCTGGTGTTATTGCAACGACAATTATACTTCTTATGCTGTTCATATTTGCGCTTGATTTGTTCATCTGGCCAATGATCGAGGCTGTCAGTATCTGCCGTTGGTACGCTGCCATCGGAAAGGTAAACCCATCCGTAAAGCCAAAAAACGGATGGATTAGGGTGTGGTGGTCATACACGAAGTTTGGTGGCAGGTTCTATTCCTCAATGACCAATAAGTTCGGTCGGTGGAATGGAGTCGGTGACTGGCAGGTGTATGATGACAAGGCTGCCGATCGCGAAGGCAAAGCAAAGTCATAGTGAAGGGGAAAGAAATGTTTATACTCTTTTTTATTGGTCGCCTGTTTGCAATCCCGCTTATCCTGATAATCTGTATTGTTGAGCGCACGCTTAACTTCATCGAAGAAAATATTTATGATTGGCGCGATTCGGTCATTGGTTTGAGGCTAAAAATTTATGAATTCTGTGAAAGTAATCTACCATTAAAAAGAAGGGGTAAAGATGAACTGGATTAGCGCAAAAATAAAACAGCCGGGTTCGCAGCGTACTGTTCTTGCTTATATAGACGGTGAGTTTGAATTTGCAAAGTTCAGCGAAAATAAATGGTTCGTTTCTCAACGCGGGAAGTGGAAAGAAATTCATGAATTCTCAGAAGTCACTTGCTGGCAGGACATTGAGGAGCCAATCCAGGAAATACAGGCATCCACTTACTGACTAAGCAAGTGTAAGCATCCCGCTTCGGCGGGATTTTTATTTGCACAATCCCCGCGCACCACGCACAATGTAAACCACTTAACTAAAATGGTTTGCTTATGCCTTCAATCCGTCCAATGCCACCACCGTATAACCCCGATATTGAGGGGCAGATAATCGTCACTCCAGCGCCTGAGGTTTTGGCGTGGGTGAATGACAACATTCTTTCTGGCAGTGGTTCGATATCCAACCCTGACCACGGACACCTTATTGATGCCGACCTGGTATTCATGTGGGCGAGCGAGTCATATAATAAAGCAGGCCGAACCGTGCAGGGGCTGTGTGAGCAGGTAATGATACGCGCAGGCGCATGGCAAAAAGCACGGCAAGAGCAGCAGATGTATCAATGGTTCGGGCGTGTGCCTGCTTTCATTATCACTCTATCTGGTGAATACTGCTCAGATTGCTCTGACGATGAATTCTGCGCTCTGGTAGAGCATGAGCTTTATCACATCGCGCATCAGCGTGACGAGTACGGCGCGCTAAAGTTCAACAAAGACACCGGCGAGCCTGTTCTTAAACTCCGCGCGCATGACGTTGAAGAGTTTACTGGTGTTGTTCGTCGCTATGGCGCATCGGCAGAAGTTCAGGAAATGATAGACGCAGCGAAGCAGCCGCCAGAGGTGGCTAAAATCAATATTTCAAGGGCTTGCGGAACATGCTTATTAAAAGCAGTGTAGCCGCTACCCGCACTTACCTGGGGATATTATGGCAAGATTAACGCCAGAGCAGCAGACCTTTATCCTTACCGCGCTTGCTTGCTATGACACGCCTACAATGGTAATGCAAGCGGTAAAGGATGAATTTGGTGTAGAGATTAGCAAGCAACAGATGAATGGTTACGATCCCACTACAGTTAACGGGAATAAGAACCTTAGCCAGAAAAACAAGGATCTGTTCTTCAGGGTGCGCGAGGAATTTAAGCGTGACGTGAGCGCGATCCCTATCGCCAATAAAGCTTACCGGCTTCGATCACTCCAGCGCTTTATGGAGCAGGCGGCAGAGAAGCGCAACTATGTCCTGGCCGCTCAGTTTATTGATCAGGCTGCCCGCGAGGTTGGCGACGATAAGGCTTTGGACAACGAAGAGCGCCGCTTGCGAATTGAGAAGATGAAGCGCGACCTGTCCGACGATAAAGAGGATGGCGCGCCAACTCCGGTAGCGGTCAATATCAACGTGGTTGACGCAAGGAAACGGGATGATAGCTCCGACGCTTAACGTCCCGCAGGCCGATTTTATGGCGATGCAGCACAAGTTTAAAGCTTACGTGGCCGGGTTCGGCAGCGGAAAAACTTGGGTGGGCTGCGGCGGTATCTGTAAGGGAATGTGGGAGTTCCCGAAGATAAACCAGGGTTATTTCGCACCGACTTACCCGCAGATAAGGGATATCTTCTATCCGACGATTGAGGAAGTGGCTTTTGATTGGGGCCTGAACGTTAAGATCCACGAAAGCAACAAGGAGGTGCATTTCTATAGCGGAAAGAACTTCCGGGGCACGACTATTTGCCGTTCAATGGAGAAGCCGCACACCATCGTCGGCTTTAAGATAGGCAACGCGCTGATAGATGAGCTGGACGTCATGACCACGGCAAAGGCTCAGCTTGCCTGGCGTAAGATAATCGCCCGCATGCGTTATAACGTACCTGGACTGCGCAACGGCATTGATGTGACAACCACGCCGGAAGGATTTAAGTTCGTATACGAGCAATTCAAGAAGGCAGTGCAGGATAAGCCTGAGCTGGCTCGGCTTTATGGCATGGTACAGGCATCAACGTTTGATAATGAGAAAAACCTGCCGCCAGGCTATATCTCATCTCTGATGGAGTCATACCCGCCTGAACTAATCAGCGCATATCTTCGCGGTCAGTTTACAAACCTTACCAGTGGAACTATTTATCACTCGTTTAATCGTAAGCTTAACGACTGCCAGGACGAAGAGAAGCCAGGGGAGCAGCTGTTTATCGGTATGGATTTTAACGTTGGGAAAATGGCGGGCGTTATCCATGTACTGCGTGACGGCCAGCCGCGCGCGGTGACAGAGATAATGGGTGTGCTGGATACGCCGGAGATGATCAGAGTAATCAAAGAAAGATTCTGGCTGTATGATAAGGGGGAGTACCGAAAATCACGGGAGATTTACATTTACCCTGACGCCTCTGGAGATAGTCGCAAGTCAGCTCACGCCAGCACGACAGACATTGCGCAGTTGGAGCAGGCAGGGTTTAAGGTTATTGTGAATAAAGCTAACCCGCCTGTTAAAAACAGGGTTTCAGCAATGAATGCTATGTTCTGCAATGGCAACGGCGATCGTCGTTATAAGGTGAATACCCGCCGCTGCCCTGGGTATACTGAGTGCCTCGAACAGCAAGTATGGGACAAGGTTACCGGCGAACCTGATAAAAAAGGCGGCAAAGACCACGCCAATGACGCAGCGGGTTACTATATAATCAAGCAATTCCCTATCGTTAAACCGACAGGAAGAGCAACACAACTGAGGATGTAACAATGTCAGTAGCAAACATATCAACGCCGAATTTAGACTATGATGACATGCTACCAGCCTGGCAAATCAACGATGCGCTGATGGGTGGAACGATGGAAATGAGGCAGCAGGGGGTTAGCTATCTGCCTATGTGGCCCAAAGAGCATAAGGAAGATTATTTGACACGGCTTTCTGTAGCTACTTTGCTACCGGCCTATGAGGAAACTATTAAGCAGAATATTGGACGGGTTTTCGCTGAGCCAATGGCCTACGGAGAGACAGTCCCCGAAGAAATAATTAAGCTAATGGATAACGTCGATCTGGAAGGGACGAGGATGGATGTTTGGGCGCAGCAATTCTTTTCTATAGGCCTGCAATACGGCGTTGCTCACGCCCTCATCGACTTCCCTCGGATTGACGAGAGCAGCAGGCCGCGCACTGTCGCAGAGCAGCGCGAGCTGGGATTCAGGCCTTACGTCACAATGATTAACCCGCAGCAGATTATCGGATGGAAAACGATGACTGTATCCGGCAAGGTTCGGCTTATTGACCTGCGTATCGCTGAGGTTGTCACTCTGGATGAGTCTGATTACTCTCAAGTGCGCGTGACTCAGATACGCCACATCACCCCAGGCAAAGTGGAGATATGGCGTCAGCATTCAGAAGGAAACAGCTCTCAGTCATGGGAGATATTTGATGAATGGGAAACGACACATGAATCGATCCCGCTGGTGTCGTACTACACGAAAAAAACTGGCTTCATGCGCGCAAGCCCTCCGTTGCTTAATCTGGCACTGATGAATATCAAGCACTGGCAATCACAGAGCGAACAAGACAACATTCTGCACGTTGCCCGCGTGCCTATCCTCAGCGTTTACGGCATGCAGGAAGGCCAGGAGCTGACGATAGGCTCATCTACCGCGATGATGTTTACCAGCAAGGCTGATCAAGGAATAGAATACACCGAGCACACCGGTAGCGCGATTGGCGCGGGCGAAACCAGCATCGAAAAGCTTGAATCTCAGATGCGCATGGCTGGCGCTAAACTGCTGCGCGCTGAAAACAGCTCAACAAAATCAGTCGACCAGACCACGCAAGAGGTCATGCAGGAAAACAGCCCGCTTTACACCATGGCGTCATCATTAGAGGATGCGATTGATAACATTCTCCAGGTGATGGCTGAATGGATGGGCTTGCCTGAAGGTGGTAATGTTGATATCCGCACAGAGCTGGATGTTAAATCTATTACGCTGGATTCTGAAGCGGCCAAGACCATCATGACGCTGCATCAGTCTGGTGAGATCCGCGATATTGATGCCGTACGTGGACTGCAAGACCTTGGGTTTATCGATCCTGATGCGAAGTGGGCCGAGGTAATCGACGACCTGAGGAACCTTGAAGTGCGACTCTTAAAAAGCCCCACTACCACGGTAGAGATCGATGAACAGTAACGATAAGCTACGCGATGAGAGCATCGCCCATGCTATATGGGTTGCCCGCTATGGCACCGGGGCAGCCAAGCGCATGGTTGAGGTGCTTAACCAGAATGACGCTGAGTTGCAGGCGCGGCTGATGGTCGCGCTTGAGGATGTTGAGGCTGAAAGCTTTTCGATTACAAGAACGCGCGCCCTTCTTGGTGCCGTTCGAAAGCTGAATAAAGACAGCATCAGCGACATGACAGAAGCAATTTATGCAGAGGTCAGTTCTTTTTCCGGCGAGGCGGCGGCATATCAAGAAAGCATATTCCGCGCAGCCATCCCTAAGTCGGTTCTGGATGCTCACCCACTGATCGGCATCACAGAAGAGCAGGTGTACGCCGCTGCGATGTCCGAGCCTTTCCAGGGTAAGCTGCTAAAAGATTGGCTGTCTGGTCTTGAGACCGACCGCATGACACGCATAGAGAACGCCATCACGCAGGGATTCCTGAACGGTGACACTATCACCGAGATAGCGCGTAGTGTGCGCGGGCGAGCTAACAACGGACGTAAAGATGGCGCTCTGCAAATAAGTCGAAGTAACGCAGCCACCATTACCAAGACGGCGTTGGGGCACACGGCAGCGGTTGCGCGTGACAGATTCGCCAGCAATAATGACGACCTAATCAAAGCACGACAGCAGCTTTCTACTCTGGATAACAAGACAAGCCACCAATGCCAGATACGCGATCATAAGCAGTGGACGCTGGACAAGAAGCCCATTGGGCATAAAATACCGTACCTGCAAGGGCCAGGAAAGTTGCACTTCAATTGCCGATCGACAGAGACTTATGTTCTGAAGTCTGCCGCCGAGCTGGGGATTCCGGTCAAAGACCTGACACCAACGGCGCGCGCCAGTATGGATGGTGTTATTGCTGGTGATACGACTTATTCAGAGTGGCTTGAGCGCCAGCCAAGGGACAGGCAGATCCAAATTCTTGGCCCTGACCGTGTGCGCCTGATGAATGAAGGTGGTGTTTCGGTAGATGAGTTCTATAATGACAAGGGCGAATGGCTTACGCTGGCGCAACTACGCAGCAGGCGGCCAGATGCTTTTGAAGATGCAGGTTTTGAGTAGCAATAAATTGCCCTGCAATTGATTTTGTGTTATTAAGTCAAACAATTGCCGCAAATCGGATGATGAGCGGCGCAATGGCCGGATGGCTGAGACAGAAGGTAATGAAATGAAACTGAAAACTGTAGAAGTTAATGGCAAGCATTACGCCGAAATCGACGCGCAGGGCATGCCAATTTACACGCATGAAGATGGCAACGATATTCCTTTCGATGCAGCCGGAACCGTTGCGACCATTACCCGCCTGAATGGCGAGGCGAAACAGCATCGCGAAGGTAAGCAGGCAGCAGAGCAGAAACTGCGCGCCTATGCAGGCATTACCGATCCAGAGGCAGCATTGCGCGCACTGGAAACAATGTCGAAAGTCGACCAGAAAAAACTTATTGATGCTGGTGAAGTTGACCGAGTACGTGATGAAATCGGCAAAGCGTTTCAGTCTCAGCTGTCTGAAGCCAATGAGCGTACCGCCGCGCTTGAGAGTCAGCTATACAGCGAGAAAATCGGTGGAAGCTTTGCACGCTCTAAGTTCATCTCTGAGCGCCTGGCTATCCCTGCTGATATGGTTCAGGCCAGCTTTGGTAAAAACTTTAAAGTGGAAGACGGCAATATCGTGCCTTACGATAGCCATGGCAATAAAATTTACAGCCGCACTCGTCCAGGCGAAGTCGCAGACTTTGATGAGGGGCTTGAGTTGATCGTGGACAATTACGCCTACAAAGAAAACATTATGAAGGCGCAGCAGCAATCTGGTGGTGGCTCACAAGCAACCCCCGGCAAGCCTGGCGCGCTCAACCGTGGCAACATGGCTGGTGAAAAGTCAGACCGCGTGGCCGCTCTTAAAGCGAAATTCCCTGAGCTGGGTTAATCCAGCAAAGGCAAGCCTGTAACCCGGATGGGAAGCGGCGATACGGCTGGATGGCCGAGAAAAAATTAACCATTCAATCCCTACCGGGTAACCAAGAGGTATTTATGTCACTTTCAAGTATGGAAGTATTTAACAAGTATTACATGCCAGCCACCATGGAGCAGCTCGGCCAGATGATCCAGAAGTTCAACGCCGCATCAAACGGCAGTCTGCTTCTGGTAGCAAGCGGTTTTGAAGGTGATTTTGAGCAGACGAGTTTTTACAACTCACTGGCAAACGCTCAGCGCCGAGTTGACCGCTATGGCCCAAACAACCCCGTAGCTCCTGTTGATCTTACGCAGGATACGCACAATGCCGTGAAAGTTGCTGGTGGGTTCGGCCCGGTTCGCTTCGAGCCTTCGCAAATGACCTGGCTTCTGAAGCCAACTGCTGAAGGTGTCGAGATGGCGTCTCGCTCATTTGCTGAAGTCATGTTACAGGATATGCTGAATACCACTATTGCTACACTGGTAGCAGCTATCGGCAACCAGGGCGCGCTGACCACTGTTGATGTTTCTGCTACCAAGCAGATTGATTTCCAGACGATTAACCAATCTCATGGTTTGTTTGGCGACCATTCAGCGCAGATTGTCGCGCAAATCATGAATGGTTATCAGTACCATGCAATGATCGGTGCAAACCTGAATAACGCAAACAACTTATTCCAGGCCGGTAACGTGCGAGTGATCGACATCCTTGGTCGCCCTTCAGTGGTAACCGACTCACCAGCACTAACTACGCCAGCGGCTGGCTCTGAACCAGCCAAAACACGCGTACTGTCACTCGTTTCCGCTGCCGCTCGCGTTCATGATAACGGCGATATCATCTCTAACGTTGAAACCAAAAACGGATATGAGCGCATTGAAACAACCGTACAGATGGATTATTCATTTGGCATCGGCCTGAAAGGCTATAGCTGGGATCCGGCATCTGGCGGCGCTTCTCCAACCAATGCGGAACTGGCAACCGGTGCAAATTGGGATCGCGTAGATGCGATTAAGAATACCGCTGGCGTGATGGCCGTAGGCATGGCTTAATAGAAACGGGCGAGAAATCGCCCTTTTTTATATTAGTAATGAGGATTTAAAAATGGCAGAGAAACAACGCGACATCATTTATGAACCACATCCGGTTAGCGCAGAGCGCAAAGCCACGCTACTGGCCCAGGGTTACCGCATTGTCGACAAGCGCTTTGAGCCTGTCGTTAATGGCCTGAAGCCGATCACCGTTGGCGAGCGCGCAGATGGTGAGTATGGCCGCCCTGGCGTACCGAATGAAATCGACAGTAACACGCAGCATGGTTATTCACACGGTGATGGTGATAAAGGCGTAGGCTCTGAGAAAACCACTGATGTGGCTGACTCAGATAAGATAGATCCGCTGGCAACTCCGAACGCGCCGCTTGACCAGTCCGAACCAGGCACCCAAGGTTTCGCCGCTCAGTCGCTGTCAACCTCTCCGTCCGCTGGCCTGACCAAAGAACAGCTGATTGAAGCGCTGACCGCGAAAGGTATCGAGTTCAAGTCCTCTGCTTCTAAAGCAGAGCTGGCTGAGCTGCTGGATGGCGCTGAAGTTCAGGAAACAACCGGAGAATAAGATGGTTATTTTTATCACCGTTGCCGAAGTTGATCAGCTCCTGGGTACAACCTGGGCAGCGGATGATAAAAAGGCATCCTCTGTGCTCATGGCTAATGCATGGCTGGGTGGGCTGGGGCTTCGGCTCCAGTTCGATCCCCATACTCAGCAGTACATTATCCCTGATGATGTTAAGCTGGCTGGCGCTTACGCAGCGCTGGCGGCTTCTCAGGGTAAGCTTTACGAACAGAAAACAACGGGCAGCATGACAAGTAAAAGCGTAAAAGCTGACTCAGTCGAGGTTTCCCGCACGTTTTCAGAGTTGAACAGTAACAGCCTTTCTTCACTTGATGCTAACTTACAGTTAGCGCTTGCGCTGCTGAGACCTTACGGTTACAGCTTTAATCAAGTAAGAGTACAGAGAGGATAGGTTATATGGCGTGCGCCTGTGGAACACTAAAAAATGACAACGATAGCTTTTGACGGTAAGACCATTGCCAGTGACAGCCAGTCATCAATGGATGGTATTGTCGTTTCTCGGCAGGAACAAAAGGTTTTCACAGGTGAAGACTGGACTGTTAATGGCCGCCATGTGATTGCTGCTGGGATGTCGGGGGATTGTGGAGTTGAGGAAGAGGTTTTTAACGTAATGAGCGTTGGCCTGGACTTCATGAGCGATTTTAGCCCGCAAATAGAATTTTATGCGCTGCTGGTGGTCGGTGAAAATGAATCATATTTTGTCATGAAGCCGCGCGAATCCACCAGAGCATCGGTGATGCTACAGCGAGGTATGTTCGCTATTGGATCTGGTGATGTCATAGCTATAACTGCCATGCATCTTGGTAAGACGGCAGCGGAGGCGGTGCAGATTGCCATTGAGCTGGACACCAGAAGCGGCGGCGATGTCGTAACGGTAGGGATATAATGGGTATCCGTGAAGAGCTACAAGCAGATATTGCTGAAGCATTCAGCGCTGCTGACGAACTTTTTGATGCAGTATACCCGTTCGCCGGGTCTTACAGTACCACCACTGGTTTCGATCCAGTCACCGAAACTGGCGTAACATTAAATTATAGTTACACGGGGCGAGGCGTGTTCGCTTCTTATTCCCTGAATCGAATTGACGGCGTAAACATCCTGCACGGTGACGTTAAGCTTATTGCTCTAACTAACGAAATCGAAGGTGATGGCCCGCCCGCCGTGGGTCATGAGGTACAGGCTGACGCTATGATAGGTGGTTCGGTAGATAGTTTCGCCGTTATCAGCATCAAGACAGATCCGACAAAGGCGACATATACTATTCAACTCAGGAGGAAGTGATGATATCAGCTTACTTTATCATTGGGATGGCTGGTTATGTCATCGGCGGCTTTCGCCCTAAATCAATTCCTGATCTTATGTTGCATATTTTTGCGATATTATTCTGGCCGGTAACCGCGTCTGCATTAATAGCATCAATGGCAAGTGATAAAGATGGCTAAAGCCTGGTCTCTCCCCCCTTCTTTACTCGTCAACGTCGTGCGCGAGGACGTAGGCCGCTTTACGCGGTCTATTGCCATTCAGATACTGAATGAAGTTATCAGTCGATCACCAGTCGGCAACCCTGAGTTATGGGCCATTAACGCCACTGCCGCCAATTACAACCGGGAAGTTAATTCATACAACGCTGATCTGCGCAACGATGAGGCGAACCTCACGAAAGCGGGCAGGCTGAGAAAAGGCCTGAAGGTCAACGACAGCATGGATATTAAAGCGCCAGCGGATTACCGGCCTGGCCTGTTCCGCGCATCAAACTATGTCAGCGTTGGCGCTGCGAGCGGTTATCAGCCGACAGAGCCTGACAAGGTGGGGTCTAAGACGTATCAGGATGGGGTTTCGACCATTCAGGGTGCAGCTGACTTTGCTACGATTTACATTCAATCCAACCTGCCATATTCTTTAAGACTGGAGAATGGGCATTCATCACAGGCCCCGGCTGGCGTTTATGCTCAGGCCTTTAACAGCGTTGTCATGAAGTATCGCGGGTGAATATGAACCAGACACAAATCAGGGATGCCATTATCAATCGCATGCGCTCGCAGACAGCGATGCCAGATGAAAATGTTTCCTACCCCAATGATCCTGTTTTTGATGCTTCAGGGATGGATATTTGGGCGCGGCTTTCTAACGTAACATCATCAGCTGGCGCTAATGAGATTGGAAACGGGCCAGTTGTTCAACGTACCGGGATCGTAACTGTTCAGTTATTTGTTCCTATTTATAACAGGACGTTGGCTTTGAGCCTTGCGGCAGATAAGATAGTTGAGCTTTTCCAGTTCCAGAATGATGGCAAGCTAAGCTACTTCTCATCATCTATTATTGATGCAGGGGAAACTGATGGCTGGTATCAGTGGAACGTCCAAACACCTTACCGCGCGTTGTAGCGCAAATTAACAGGAGAGCCTGCAATGTCAAGCGGAGCTAAAGTCGTAACAGCGTATAAACGCGAAACCACACCAGGAGTCACGCCTACGGCTGGAGACTGGAACTTATTAAAACGAACTTCTTTCGGGCTTGGCCCGACGCAGAACACCAACGATAACGACGAAATCGGCGGTTCTCGAATGGCGCAGGGCGTGTCGCGCGGTACAGTTGATGTTGGCGGGGATATAGAAACTCGCTTCCGGTTCGGCCAGCTGGATGACTTCATGGCAAGTGCTTTCGGTGCTGAGTGGGCAGCAAATGTGCTTACCATGGGTAACGACAGGATCGCATTCTCTGTCGCATCCTACGCAGATGATATTGGTGTTGCCAGTATTGCGCGCGGGTGCCAGGTGGGAACGCTTGCGTTTTCAATCCCAAATGACGGAGATATCACCAGTACCGTCACTTTCGCCGGTCTTGATTGGGCCAGTACCGCGAGTGATACGAACTATTTCAGCAACCCGGTAGACAACGCTGGAGAGCTGCGATACTCCTTTAAAGAAGTTACCAATCTGGTGCTGAACGGCGTTCGTGGTTCTAACGGATTTTGTGTGGACTCGTTCGATATCAGCTTTGATAACAACATGCAGACGCAGCGCTGTATCGGTACAGGTTCGGCATTTGCTGGTGCAAATATTGCTACCACTTTCACACCAACAGGCACTATCACCCTGTCATGGTCTAAGGCTGCTTGGGATGTTTTCATGAAGACATTCACTGGCGAGATGGTACCGTTTGAGTTCACTGTGGAGAATGATGAAGGCTCTTACACTTTCAACTTCCCGAAAGTGCAGATTAGTGGGGACTGGCCTGACGGCGGCAATACTGACATCATCCAGGTTGAGCTTACTCTGACTGGATCTGATGAGTCGCCTACGATCACCAGGGCGGCAAAAGTAACTGCCACTGCTGTGACTGTTAGCCCTGCCACCTCAGGCGGTGCTGTTAATACCACAGTGGACTTGACTGCCGCAACAACGCCAGCTGGGGCTACGGCAACAGTCGCATGGTCATCATCAAACCCCACGATTGCAACAGTCGTTTCCACAGGGAAGAAAACCGCAAAAGTAACTCGCGGCACTGTAGCGGGTACTGCTACTATTACCGCAGTCGTTGATGGAAAGTCAGCAACATCCGTCATTACTGTTACGGTATAAACAAGAAAGCCCGCCCAGGCGGGCTTATATAAGGATAATAAATAATGTTCGTGATTAAAAACCCTCGGGCTGATATTGGGGCAGAGCGCTGGTTTTACCCTTACCCTCGGCCAGTAGCTGAAAAAGGTAAGAAACTAAAGAAGGCATCAGAGGAAATGGAATCGCTTTATAACCTTTCATTCCTTGTCAGAAGCAGCGAGAACACGCAATTTCGGAGTCGAAACGCAGTTATCCAGCGACATATACAGAAGCTCGACGCAGCCGCAAAGGTCGGCACTAAAGAATTCTCCCTGGCCGCTGATGTTGATATCGACAACCCTGACGACCTGCTGATTGAGAATGTCGCTCGCTTTATCCTGGTAGATTGGGCTGGCGTAGGTCAGGTTGTCGACGGTGAAGAGGTTCCTACCGAATATACGCCGGAAAAAGGGATTGAAATGCTGAAGCAGTACCCTCAATTCTATTGGTCTATACTTGGCGAAGCGGCAGACATTGCTCAGGGTAAAGAGCAGCAAAAAGAGCAAACCGTCGCAAAGTAATTGAGGCTCAGGAGTGGCTTAATGAATTCGGAGGTTCGGACAATGGCGAAAAAGCGCGCTTCAAGCGTGAGAAACTTGGCCTACCTCCACCGCCTGAGCTTTCCATTGATCCTGTCGTGGGGGAAATACTTTATGCATACTCAATCATATCCCGAGGCAGGCGTTTTGCCGGGCAAATGGCTGTACCCCTTCCATTAGCCATTGGTGACATTGAGGCTTATTCTGTTGCCAGAGGCGTCGAGATAGAAAAGGATGAGTTTGAAGCTGCGATATTTGCTCTTGATGATAAATTCAGGGCAAAATGGGCAGAAGATAATAAGCCTAGAAAATCTCACGCCGGGAAACTATAAACCAAACCCGCCAGCGCGGGTTTTTCCATATTGGGATGAAGATAAATGGCAGAAGAACAAAGCAGACTTGCGATAGTGCTCGACTCCAGCGGAGCTGAGCGCCAGGCAGATGATCTGGCTAAGGCACTGGCCGGAGTGGAGAAGGCTGGTAATGCTGCCGCTGATTCTGCTGAGCAGCTGGCGCATCAGCAATATCTTGCAGAGATCGCAGAGCGGGCAAACGCCAAGGCGACACGGGATAACGCTTACGAGAAGTCAGAGCAACGGAAAGAAATTGAGAGACTTCTGAATCGCCTTGATCCGACGACAAAGGCCTTCAATGAATTAACTGAGGCATCACAGAAGCTATCCAAGGCAAGATCGAGTGGCCTGATTGATAATGATGAATACCAGAAAAGCCTGCAAATACTTAACCGGCTACAGGAGCGCCTGAACGCAACGCAGGACGAGCTTACTGGATTCGCGCAAGCTCAACGAGAAGCATCTCAGTCAGCTAAAGAGGCTGCTGCTCGCGATGCTGAACAGGCCGCGTCACTTAATCGTCTAATAGGCTCTCTTGATCCGGCATCGGCAGCGCTCGACAAGCTGAACAAGCAGCGTAAAGAGCTAAACAATGCCCGTGATACCGGACTTATCAGCCCTGATTACCATGCGCGACTGTCGAGAAGCATCGACAGCAGCGAGGCTCAGCTAAATAAACTTAACCGCCAGATGAATACTGGTTCTATCTCTGCGAAGCAATACCAGAACGCTCTGCGCATGCTGCCTATGCAGATGAATGACATCGCGGTTAGCCTTGCCGGAGGTATGCCACTACTCACCATCTTCATGCAACAGGGGTCGCAGATAGCCGATTCATTCGGAGGATGGGGGAGCCTGTTCGAAATAATTCAGAATAAATTGCTCGGCGTAAGTGATGCTGCTGATGATTCGAGTGATTCCCTTTCTGATAATGCGAACAATTTGAGTGAGAACGCCGAGAACGCGAAGAAACTGACAGGATTCCTTAACCCAATGACGATCAGCCTGGCCGCCGCCGCCGCTGTTGTCGGTACGCTGGTTTACGCATGGTATAAGGGGAGTCAGGAGCAGGAAAAATATAACGAAGCCCTTATTATGACGGGCAACCTGGCTGGCACAACGGCGGGGCAGCTTGCTGATATGTCATCAAGGATCGCCGGTAATACTGGCAATCCTATTGGGGCGGCAGCTGAAGTGCTGACTAAGGTTGTATCGAGCGGGAAAATCGCTTCATCTTCATTTGAGGCTGTCACTCAGGCAATAGTTTCCATGACGGACGCCAGCGATATTGCAGCTGATACGCTGGTTACCGATTTTGAGAAGATCGCAGCCAACCCCGTCGCCGCAGTAACTGAGCTTAACGATAAATATAATTTCTTAACGTTAGATATTTACCGGCAGATCCAGGCGCTGCAAGAGCAGGGAAAAACTCAGGACGCTGCAAAGCTTGCCACTGATGAGTATGCCAAAGTGCTTGATGAACGGTCTGCTCAGTTGACCGATAACCTCGGAACCCTTGAAAACGCGTGGAAATGGGTCGGTGACAGGGCTAAGGGTGCCTGGGATTCAATGTTAGACATTGGCAGGCAGAAAACACTACAGCAGCAGCTACAACAAGCGCAGGAGGTTCTTAAAAGCGCTGGCGCTGGATATACGCGAGACGTGTGGGGTAATGTAACCGGACTTCAGAAAAACGCCCAGGCTGACGTAAGCATTCTTCAGGGCGTAATCACACTTGAGGGAGATCTCAACGCATCAAGGGCGAAAGGTCAAAGAATTCAGAATGAAGGAATAAAGGCTCAGGAATACATTAATCAGCTTACTGCACAGACGTTAACAAACGAGCAGAAGCGAACCAAAGAGAATGAAAAGCTCACTCAGGCATTACAGAAGTCTCGCGCCGCTGGTCAGTCAATATCAGCGGAGGAAGAGGCGAAGCTACGTGAAAACATAAACAAAAAATATAAAGATCCAGTAACCCCTAAGGCAGCAAAAACAGCCAAGTATACTGAAGATGCAGCAATTCGACTGCTTGACCAAATTAAGCAGCAGACGGCTTCTATGCAGGATCAGCTTTCTGTTGATGAAAAGCTTGGTGCGGCAGCGCAGGCTCGCATTAAATTCGAGCAGAAGATTGCAGACATCAAAGGGAAAACTCAGCGAACATCTGACCAGGAGGCGCTTCTTGCAAGCTCTGCTGAGATAATAAACGCCTACAAAAAACAGGAGATAGTTGAAAGCCAGGTTAAGACGCTGGGCGACTATCGAAAAATGCAAACGGATATAGGAACCAAGTCAGAGAAAGAAAATGAAGTGTTAGAGAAAAGACTGAGAATAATCCAGAAGATGGTTTCTTTTGGCAAGCTTACCCCGGCAGAAGGTGGCAAGCAGGCCGCAGATCTTTTCGGAAAGGCCAGTTTGCCTGACAACGTTATTGCGGGGGTAAATGCTGCTGGTGGTACACTGAGATCTGGCGCGACAAACAGCGACCTTTCAAATCAGGGCGGCAACCTTTTGGGTCTGGAGAAAAATCCAGAGCTTGAAGTATATGAAAAACTCAAAAAGGCGCAGACTGAATATGGGGCATGGCTTAACGAGCAGCAGAAGCTTGTTAATGCCAACACTCTGCTTAATGAAGAGCAGAAAATGGCTCAACTGGAAAGCTTGCGTACTCAGGGCGCACAAAACCAGAGTGCAATATCTACGGCAGTTTACGCAGCAGAAATGAACGTGGCTCAAACGGCATTTTCAGGAATAACAGCATCCATGGGTACAATGTTTGGCGAGCAGTCGGCTATGTATAAGGCGGCTTTCGTCACACAGAAAGCCTTTGCGATTGCACAGGCGGCGTTACAGTTACCCATGGCGATGGGCCAGGCAATGGCTTCGCTTCCCTTCCCTGCGAATATAGCAGCCCTTGGTACGGTTATTGGCCTGATGGCTTCAATTACAAGTAGCATAACCAGCGTGGCGGCTACAGGTTTCGCAACAGGTGGTTATACCGGAAACGGCGGGAAGTACCAGCCTGCCGGGATGGTTCACCGTGGTGAGTATGTTTTTGATAAAGAATCGACAAGCAACATTGGTGTTGCTAATCTTGAATCTCTGCGACGCACTGGAAATCTAGACTCTACTCTGTCAACGGCTGGGTTTGGAACAGGATCCACGGTCAGCAGCAGTAACAGCAACAGTGTCAGACAGGTGAATAACATAAATCAAAACTTTGCCATCAGCAGCGTAGATCAGCAGCAAGTACAAAAAGACATAGCAGAATCTGGCGCGAAAGCGGTAAGCACTGCATTGTCAACGGCTGCCTCTCAGATTATCAAGGGTACTGGTGATGTTGGCAAAGCGATGCGCACGAAGTATAACGGAAGAGTGATGAGCTGATGGCTGATATATATTACCCTCATGATTACCTTCCCATGCCTCTACAGGATGGCTATGCCTTTTCTCCCGTTTCACCTTTGGTCAGGTCGACAAAGGTTAACGGCAGAGGACAGCAGCGAAGGGCTTACACATCGACGCCCACGATGGTTTCTGTTACGTGGTTTATGACTGCGACTGAAGCTGTGGTTTTTCAATCATGGGTTAGAGACATAATAAGCGATGGTGCTGCCTGGTTTTATATGAAGCTACAGCTACCAACAGGATTAAGTGAGTTGGTTAAGTGCAGGTTTTCAGATTTTTATGTTGGGCCTTTGCTTGTTCCACCAAATAACTGGAAATTTACAGTTACCCTTGAACTTGAAAAAAATCCGGTAGCCGCGCCTGGGTGGGGTGAATTCCCTGAGTATCTGATCGACGCTGACATCATTGATCTTGCAATAAACAGGGAGTGGCCGAGACCATGACATCAAAGGCTCTGAATGTTCTTTATGCATCATCTGGTGATGATGTAATTCTTGACACGCTACAGATTTCTATTGGGGCGAACAATATTTATCTTGTTAAAGCCTATGATGACGTCATCGCCACCACAGAGGCGGGAGTTCAGGTCACTTTCCAGGCTGCCGGTATTGATATTGCCCTTCCGAAGCGTAATGCAGACGGAACGCAGGATTTACAATTTGCGGTTAGTAATATCTTTGGGGAGGTTTCAAGCGTGGTCAGGCCGGCGCTGAACCGTGGTGATGCTGGATTATTAACTTACAGGCGTTATGTGTCATCAGACCTTGGTGCTCCTGCTGAAGCGCCTTACTCGCTTGTGATAAAAAGTGGGCAGTGGACTAACACAGAAGCTCAGATAATCGCAGGTTACGCGGATATCCTTGATACTGCCTGGCCAAGATTCCGTTATACGGTGCCTTTCGCGCCTGGCTTACGTTACCTGGGGTGATTTATGAGTTTTAACGCGGATAAATATCTTTCTGTCGTATGGGTTAAAGGGGGAAGAGAGTTCCCTGAGATAGACTGTTTTGGGCTTGTAAATGAGGTTCGCCGCGATCTTAATCTTCCGTTGTGGCCTGAGTTTAACGGCGTGACAAAGGATGACCAGGGGCTGCATAGAGAGGCTATAAAGCTGATGAAGAGCCTTGAAAGGTGCGATGCTCAGGCTGGTTGTGGAGTGGCTTGCTATGCGGGTTCTTTTGTTACTCATGTGGCTGTGATTGTGGAGATCGGCGGCATTCTTTATGCTGCTGAATGCAACCCAAAAACAAACGTTTCTTTCACGCCTGTTGACCGATTCGCGAGAAGGTTCGTTAAAGTGGAGTTTTGGAAGTGACAATAAAAATATACCCTTCCCGCATGCCTGGCGAGCCGCTTGAAACTCACCAGCATGGGAGCATTTCTTTAGAAGATTGGATGATTGATAACGTAGAAGGATATTCTGCAAGCGTTGACCATCCTGTCGCAATAGAAGTTAACGGCCAGGAAATACCTTCTTCTGATTGGTCATTATGTATTGTAACGCCTCAGTGTGATATCCGTATATACCCCGTGCCTCATGGCGTAGTTGTCGTCGCATGGGTGGCTGTTGCGCTGGCTGTTGCATCGGCGGCTTACTCTATAATAATGATGTCGCAGCTCAGTAAGTCAGGAGAGGCGCAAAACACCGGAGACCAGCTAGACCTTTCTCCGGCTAAGGCAAACACAGCAAAGCTTGGCGATCCTATCCGTGAAGTACTGGGCAGATATCAGGTTTTCCCTGATTATTTAGTTCAGCCAGTTAGCCGTTTTGATTCTTCAAACCGTCAGATTTATCGAACAAGCATGTTTTTATGCGTTGGGCGGGGGCGCTTTGCGATAAACCAAAGCGATATCAAAATAGGCAATACGCCAATATCAGCATTTGGCGATGATATACAAGTCACTATTTACCAGCCTGGCGCAACAATATCTGGCGATTCTCGATCTGAAAATTGGTACAACTCTACGGAGGTAGGGGGGACGTCTGCCGGTACTTCAGGGCTTGACCTGGCATCAACAAGCCCTGATTCAATTTCCGTAAGCGCAGACGCATTCGCAATTTCAGGGAAAGATATTACGTTAATAAGCAGCGCGTCGACTGCTGAGGTTCCCCCGGCGTGGACAGTTGGCACAATCATAACTGCCATAATGCCTGACAGTTTCCGTGTAACAACTGAGGCAGGAAGAAACGTTATTTACGGCGACTTTTCCGAGCTTTCTCCAGTGGTAGGCATGGCTGTAAGCATGCAGTGGGAGAGTTACGACTATGAACTTTACATATCGTCATACAACGCCGGAAGTCCTGCCGTTCCGGGTGTCGGCGGTAGCGCTTCATCGCTAACAGGCAGCGCTGCGCCAGCGTCGTATGACTTCAGGGTAACGCCAACATCATTTACGATAAACTGGAATGGTATCTCATATATTATTTCTCTGACATCAAACTATGTAACGATGTCAGGACTTCTTAACGAGATCACAGATCAGCTGACTGGCTCAGGGCTTGTTGCAACAAACAGCAACTCAAGGGTCAGAATATCAGAAGTGTCAAGCCCTTACTCCGGCAACGCCATAACAACTGGTGCCCTTCCTTCTGCTGTTTTTGGCGCTAACCCTGTAATTGTAGATGGAACCGCGTCAAGCGGCGGCACTCCTGCTGTGGATCCGTCAATCAGACTGGCCTACAACAGCGCTACAGGATCCGCTTTCTCTGGCATGCCGTCAGGACTACAGAGAATCGGGATATCTTTAAGGGGATATCAGTACAGGGTTACGCAGATAACTGATGAGACGTTAAGCGTTCAACGGATGAGGTACTCAACTGATGGTGCTTTAGTTGTAGATACGACCTGGCCTGGTTTTATCGGGCGTACGGTTCTTGACGGTAGCGTAACTGGCGTTAACGATACTTACAACTGGATGGGGCCGTTTCTTACGTGTCCAGCCGGGGAGGTAAGCAGCGTTATTGAAATAAACTTCATTTATCCGCAGGGACTGATCGATATTGGTAGTAAAGATGGTAAATGGCACTGGCATGAAGTCAAATTAAGCTTGCAGTATCGGTTGTCAGGCTCGTCAATATGGACAGAGAGAGAGATATCCCACGGGGACACGACCGTTAATATGATTGGGTTCACTCACCGAATAAACTTGCCGTCTGCTGGCAATTATGAGGTAAGAGTGAGGCGTATTACTCCAGTATGGGGCGGTACAACTCGCGACTCAGTACAATGGCAGTCAATGCGGTCATTGCTCCAATCAAGGCCAGATCGTTATGATGGAGTTACTACTATGGGTCTTAGCGTTCGCGCTGGCAGCCGCCTGGCTTCTCAGGCAGACAGGAGAATAAACGTTGTCGCAACCAGGCTGTACGATAGTGGCGTTTCAAGGAGCATCTCAGGCGCATTAAACGCAGTCGCTGATTCAATGGGGTTATCGGTTAACCCGTCAGTGCTTTCTTCTCTTGAGTCTGCTTACTGGACGCCTCAGGGTGATAGCTTTGACTTTTCTGTTAACGAATCATCATCATCTCTGGATGTGCTGAACATGATTTGCACCGCAGGGAAGTCTTATTTTCTTTTCTCTGAAGGCGTGGCATCGGTTGGTAGAGAGGGAGTAAAGCCATGGTCTGGCGTGGTATCGCCTAATGAGCAAGTTACGCCTTTGGTAACCGCTTTCAAGGCAGTCACCCGCGATGATTTTGACGGAGTTGATGTCACGTATATAAGCAGCATCACATGGGCTGAGGAAACGGTTCAATGTCGAATGCCTGGCTCATCGGGCGCGTCAAAGATCGAGGCGTTTACCCTTAACGGGGTCACTAACCAGAATAAAGCTTATCAAATTGGCATGAGAAGGCTGATGAAGTACCAGCGTCAGAGAATAAACTACAGCACGTCAACTAACCTTGAGGCGCTTTGTTATAGTGTCGGAGATAGAATTATCTTAACTGACGATATCCCTGATGCATACCAGACGGTATCGGCATGGATTGAATCAGCATCAACGTCATCCGGAGTAACGACCATGACGATTAGCGAGCCGATCGATTGGAGTAAATATCCTAATCCGCGCATCATAGTAAGGTATCAGGATGGCACGGCGAGCGCAGCACTTACTGCCACCAGGGTGACTGATTACACTTTAACCACGCCCTACCTGTCTGATTTTTCGTCATTTGATTTTTCATCGCCAACAGTGGAAAATCCTAAGGCAATATTTTGTGATCTGTCTCGCGCAGGATATGATGGGATTGTTACAGAAATAGCGCCAAACCCTGACGGTACTTGTGATATCTCGGCGCTTGAGTACCGAGAAGATCTATATCAATATGATAACGCCACCTATCCTGGCGATGTGGAGTAAGAAAATGACGACCTATAACACAGGTAACCCGCTTGGGTCTTCTGCTGCAAAGGATCTATATGATAATGCTCAGAACTTTGATAACTTCATAAACAATAGGGGTGTTGCTGTTTATGCAGATAGATTTGGGGTGCAAAGGCGAACATGGTTCGGAATGCAATCTCAACTTGAGGGGATTATAACCTCATTAGATACGGCGAACTTCACTTTCCAAAGTGAATCTGCTGGCATCGCAGGGACGAGTAACGGACAGTATTTTAGAGTGCCAGAAGGGCCTAACTCAAGCTCGGCCTTTACATATTACAGAAACACAAATGGCTCAGCCGTGGCAGTCGCAAGGACACCGGGCAAAGCGGCAGTAGATGAAATAACATCCAATTTTAAACAGGTCGGGATGGGGCCTTACTTTGCGATATCTGATGCTTCAGGGCGTATCGGCAAAGGTCTTTATGGCTATTATGTCAAAAACAGATTTGGAGCTGGCGGCAATGAAGTAAGTGATGATGGCTTAACTACATCTGCCGTTAAACTTAGCGAGTCTGGATTTGATGGTAATAAGTTGTCAGTGCAAGCATTTATCGGCGACAGCTTGATTTGCGATTACTTTGGCAGAGCCAAAAAAATAGGAGAGTCAGGAAGTAACCCTGTTTACAATGATAAAGTTCAACTTCTTGAGCCTGGATCTATTGATTTATTTGTTTTTGGCGGCGAAAACTTCCGTACTGGTCTGGTAAATGGGACGCTGATTAGAGAACAAGGAAATTGCATTCTAAGACAGCAGAGCGCCGGATTGGTAGCTGTTAATGGGTCAATAGTTACATCAATAGCGGATTCAGCTGAATATACCTACTCTTTTGTTGTGCAACTACCATACATGAATAACACCACTGACAGAGTGATGCTTTACACGTTTACTTCATCCACTCAGGCGGCTGGGATCCGTTGCTGGTTTGACAAAAACGCAAATGGAGATTTTACAATTTCGGCAATGAGGAATGACGCAAACACTCCGAGGGTCGGTGTAGCATTGCCGTCAAACGTCAAGCCTGGTGACTGGATTTTTATATCTCACGTCGTTAAGTTGAATAATGCAGGTGAAAACTATCAAGTCATGTATATTGGCGGTTCAACATTCAAGAAATGTTATGAATTTGACACCGTAACAAAAACGCTATCCACGCGCACGCTTGGGGTAGGAAACCCATATTTCGATTTGGCAAGTTACAAGTTGCACGTTTTAAATATCGCTGAATTCACTGCATTTAATTATGCTTTAAGTGCTGAAGAAATGAATGAACATTTCAAAAGAAGCAATTTCCGAATGAACTTGCGCGGCATCACTTTAAGAACTGGAGTTTAATAATGGGCGTACTAATCAGAGACAAACAGGCTAGCTATGAGGACTATTTTACTGCGATAGTTAGCGCCGTAGAGAATCCAATTTCTGTAAGTTACTTTGGAAAGTCAGGGATCCGCGAAGATTTAAGGCTTGGTGAATTTTCCGGGGCTGGTAAAAAAGGTGCTTTTATACCAACAGGATCAGGAGCGACCTTGTCTGATGTGGGGATTTCCTGCGCAGCATCGGGAACTGGCGGCCCTAATAGATTCATATCCTCCAATGGCAATACTTCAGGCGCTGCGGCAATAATGGTTGTCGGCACCTTCTCGAACGCTCAGGCGTTCTCTTTTGCTAACGCAAGGGTTTCCCTTGATGGTAGTCGCGTCTTCAGAATACTTGACCAGGCTGGCGGGACTAGGGTTGGTGTTAAATCAGCACCTTCAGGCCCATGCCTTCTTTACTTAAACAGCAATGTGAACAGTATTGATTTCGGTAGCGTAAATAAAGATGGCATCATCTCAAAAGACACGCAGGCAAATCCTTCAGTTACGTTTACATCTCCATCATCCGTTAATTATATTGGCGGTCAAGGGCATGTAAGCAGCGCCCAAGGGCCAACAACTTTTTATGCTCAAGCTATGTTCAACCGATACCTTACAGATGCAGAGATCAGCGCTCAAGCCATTCAGCTTATCGCTTACGCCAACTCTTTGGGGGTTAACATTTCATGACTCAACCAAAAATAACAAAGGTGCCAGTGGTTGTCTCTCCCTCTAACCAGGCAGGGTGGTGGACTCCATTCTTTATTGATAATGCTGGGTACAAGTTCTTTGCTTGCTGCGTTCCAGCGATTACTGGCAGAACAGGATGGAACAACATCGCCGTTATCCGAATGGATGGAAGTGATGGTTTTGTAACCGGTTGGATAAGGAATAAAAACGGAAACAGGGCTGAATTCATCAATGACTCAGGTCACAACCAGCCGTCAATAGCGGTTGACATAGACGGATTTATTCACGTTTTCACCTCCATGCATACCAACTATTGGAACTATTACCGTTCTCTTGAGCCTGGCGATGTAAACTCTATCGTAAACAGTTTTGATGAAATGCCGGATACGATATGGCAATACACTTATCCGGTCGTGTCATGCTCAAGTAGCGGTGACGTTTTCGTAATGCTAAGAGGTGGAGCAACCGCCAATGAATTTGACAGGGCTGGTATAATTTATAAAAGGAATAGATTAACAGCAACGTGGGAAAGGAACATTATACTAGCCAACGAAAGCAACAGATCTTTCTACCCTGATGATCTCCAGATTGGGCCGGATGGTACGGCGCATATCCTTTGGGAATGGGGGCCATATGGTGCGGGTGTATTGCGACACCTTCCATCATACGTTACTTTTAGTTCTCAGCGCGCCATGGCTGATGTTTCGGGCCAGTCAATGAAAACCCCAATTAGCGTAAGTCAGTCTGGAAACCATATTTATCAGCCAATGGTAGAGGGTGAGAGCTTTGTTTCAAATGATGCTGCTGACATCTTAACGGTTCCCGGCGTTCAGTCTGCAAAAATGGTGTACGACAACGGGCAGTTTTTTGGTGTTGTTTACCGTTACAGGCCAAACAGGAATGGTCAGCCTTCAACGATTGGCGGGTTTAATATTAAGCTGGCAAGGTTCGATGGAAGCAACTGGACATACGAGACTGTTTTTAACGTTAACAGCGATTCTATCATGACATCGGCAACCGTTGCAGCTACCGTAATCAGTGGTGCTGAGCGACTTTACTTCTCTATAGAGAAGACAGATCAGGCCAACACTAAAGCGGTTTTAGTTATGGCTGTGAGGAATGGTTCTTCATGGAGATTCTATAAAATATCAGGTTCTTATAATCCACCGCTAAGAGTTAGCGCGAAGAGGATGAATCAGTCAGATTATCTTTATCTTACGGCACCGACTGAGGGGGGGTTATATCTATATGAAGTCCCGCCTGATATGACCGGGACAGAGTATTATGATAATCAGGAAGATTTGATTTCATCTATATAATAAAAAAGCCCTTTAAGGGCTTTTTTTTTAGTTTTGGATGTTTTTCATGCATAGTCCTCTAATCTCTAAAATCCGCGCGTATCTTAGATCAATGTCTCCATCGTATGATGATTTTACAATTGAGATTAGAAGCGAGTTTAATTCACTTTCGTATTGTTTGGAATTGCCCCTCACAAGTGAAATAACAACTTCTTCGCTTGTCCCGGACTCTCTAAGGTCATATACCTTGTCAGTAAAATTCATTAATGAACTACATAAATTGCTTTTTCTTTCGCTAACCTCAGGTTGCGCTGTAGCAACAGAATTAAACAGAATTGAAGAGAGAAAAACTGCGATGGCAAATTTAGAATATTTCATTTTATTACCTTTATCATTGTTGTTTTACCGAGCAAGTCAGTTTCCGGGATAAGTTCAACCTCTACATAGCAGCAACGCATTTCCCACATTGCTTCCTGCCACATCTGCGCATCACCGAGGAAGTGGGCGATCGCTGCTTTTGATCGTGCTTTATTCATAGCTTTAAAACCCCATCCAAATCATTAATCCGTGGATAAATCCAATAGGGAAAAAGATAGCGCCTGCAATCAGGAATCCCCATGAAGCTGTTTTAAGACAAACGACAATATGCGTTAACCATGCTGCGAAAATGACGAGATAAATAAATACTGATGTCATAGATTAAAAACCCTTTTGTTAGCCGCCCCTGCCGCCTTGGAACTAAATATACAGCAACAGAATATTATTGCAAACAGTTTTATCAAACTATTTTCGCTTGTCTGTAAAAATCCTTAGCCGGGTGTTAGCCAGCCTCCTGGCGATGCCTTCCTTCTTATGCTCTACCGGTTCACAGTCGCATGCCTCAAGGTATGCCCTGCCGTAAGCGCCAGCAACCTTGGCGCGAGTTTCAACATCAAGGATAGATAATTGCTCGTCTATCCACTGCGCATCGTCAGAATGGTGCCTGAATGGCATCGTGCCGGTTATTTTTTTCCGTGGAGCGTATGCCATGCCTTAACTCCTTCCAGCATCCCCATAGCGCCCACAGCCACGCAGGAGAAAGCACCTTGCCGCTGAGCTTTAACCAGAAACTTAATCTGCTTTACGCCAATCTTGGATAGAGTGTGATCCTGCCGCTTAACCTCCATCGCGATGGGAGGGCAGCACATAATCACCACGTCTGCCGCGCCAGTCTCCCGACCTTCTTGATTGAGCTGCTTACCTTTACGCGCGCCACCGTCATCCTCGTTACGGACGTGGATCATGATGCCGTCGAATTCAGGGTAATGCTGGCGTATGAGCTGCATACCACCGACCATGGTTGGCGTCTCCCTGGCGCATTCACCGCGCCAGCTGGTATCGCCGAAAACAGGGATTGATTCTGGTATCAGTTTAAGGTTCATAGTGCTGCACCCTCTATTCTTTTTTTTGCAATATTGAAATATCCTTCGTCCATTTCCATACCAATAAAGTTCCTTCCTGCATTAATGCAAGCGACGCCGGTAGTTCCGCTACCCATGCAGTTATCGAGTACAGTATCACCTTTATTGCTATAGGTTATGATCAGGTATTCCATGAGCGCTAATGGCTTTTGAGTCGGGTGCAGCTTTCCTGTCTTTGCGGCATTGGATATTCTTAATAAATTTGTTGGGTAGTAACTATCATTCACGCTCTCTACATTTTTAAAATCGCCATAGTTTTCCGTTCCGGAACCCTTGATGTACCCTCCTTTTTTCCTTGGTTTACCCCTGACCTCCATTACGGGATTGTATGTTTTACCATTGCCAAAAACTGCTATGTCTTCTGTCTGCCTGAGAGGTTGTTTTTTAGCATTGAGAAACCCGGTGCTGCTTGACTTATCCCACACCCAGGAATATTTGAAACCTTTAAGGTTACTCATAATAAGCGCGCTAGTGAAAGGCTGCGCCGCGGTAAGAATAATCATTCCGTTGCATAGGCGATTATAAGATTCCCATAAAGACTCAAAAGGGATGACGGAGTCCCACTTATTTCGTGTCGTGCCGTAAGGCAGGTCGCAAAGAATCAAGTCAATACTCTTATCCGGCAGAGACTTCATAAGATCCAGGCAATCCCCATTCATTAATTTAACGTTAGTCTTCAAAATGTATCCCCTCTACCTCAAACTTTGTGTAATCACCGCTTGTTTTCTTGCGAACAGTGATACTTTTCGGGTGGCGCGTCCAGTGGTTGCACTGGATATAATCCACAATCAATTCAGGATCCATTCCGTTTTCCCTCGCCAGCCTTCCAAAAACTGCGCGCCCCATCTTATGCCATGCGGTGACAGTGCCAATATCGGTGCCGTATTCAGCTTTTAATGACTCCTTGCCAGCCTTGCTTGTCCAGTTAACGTAAGTGGCCTGGTAGCACTTAACGCGCTTAACCTCGCCATCCAGCATCATGGATGCAATACCAGCCATCTCATGCAGCTTGTCATTAGGATCGACCAGGCGTTCCTTACATTCAGCGCAGTGCCTGGCTGCTATATCGTTCTCTGCGTAGCAGTGAAGGCAAATCTTCATGGAATACCGGTGGCTGCATGGCACGGCTACGCCTTTCACCACAAAAGCCTCTGGGTTGTTGCAGCGCCTGGAGTAATGCGCTGGCATAGGCATGGTTATCTTCTCCATATCACCGAATTCGTCAGTGCGCGAAGGATCCTTTATGTCAACCGTCATAACCGCGCCGGTGAATTCAGTTGGCATTCCGTCAGGGGCATAAGCCACAGCTGACTCAGTTCCTGGGATGATAAAGTTTCCAAATCGGTCATTATTAACGCCGTCGTATGCTGGATCATTGCGTCGCTTCTTCTGGCTGACGGCGTGACATAGCGGGCATTCAACGCTTATCAGCGTGGACTCTTTAATCTCTCTGGTTTCAATGACTGGCTTAAAAATATCCTCCTCAAGCCCGTGGCGAGTAATGTTCTCTGCGTAGTCCAGTATGAGAGCCGTTTCCTTTTCAGGGTGGAGACGTAAAGCTCGCCCTATGATCTGCTGGAGAAGGCCAGGCGACTCCGTGGCGCGCAGGATGGCTATCAGATCAACATGAGGCGCATCAAATCCCGTCGTCAGTACATCAACGTTAACGAGGTACTTTAGCTGACGGTTCTTAAACCGGTTAATGATGGTGTCCCGTTCTTTTGTCTTGGTCTTCCCGGTCACCACTGCGGCCTCGCCTGGGGGAAGCATAGAAAAAATTTCTTCTGCATGGCTTATTGTGGCAGCAAAGATCATGCAGCCCATACGTTGCTGAGCGTACTCTGTGACCTTTTCAATGATCGAGAGTGTCTTTGTAGGCTTGCCGGTAAAAGCCTCGCTGATTGATGCAGTGGTGAAGCGGCCAAGGCTATCCTTTTGCAACCCGCTGGTGTCATAGCTTAACGCGGTTTCTCCAACGATGACGGGCGTCAGGTACTCCATCTGCACCAGCTCACCAGCCGTAATACGGTAAGCAAGGCGTGAGAAGTAAGGATTAAGCGCCTTGTTCTCGTCAAAGTGCAAAGGCTCTGGCAGAGTATAGTCAGCCGCATAGATGTAGCCTGTTCCAGTTCTGTAAGGCGTGGCGGTCATGCCGATAATACGAACCTTCTCGTTAATGGCTACGTTATCCAACAGGTAGTCTCGGATTCCGGCAACAATCGCCATCAGCGTTGGCGTAATACCGTGAGCCTCATCAATTATGATTCCTGATATGCCCATTCTTGCGATCTTCGGAATATTCTTGAGAACGGTTTGCGGGCTGCCATAGATAACGCTATGCCGAAGATCTTTCTTACCGGCGCTTGAACAGTAGATGCTGGCTGGCTCTTTAAACCAAGTCGTATATTTCTCATGGTTCTGAACCACCAGCTCCTTACTTGGTGCAAGGCAAAGAACGCGCTTACCTGGCGCAACCGTTGTCAGATAATTTGCTATACCCGCAACAACGAGGCTTTTACCCGCGCCGGTAGCAAGCTCAATACAGACAGGGGAGAGGCGCTTTTTGATGTGATCTATAACAGCGTCAATCGCCCCCTGCTGGTAATGCCTGAGTTCAAACATGTGTTAACCCCAAAAGAGAGGCCGCAAAGCGGCCTGAATTTATAACCGCATTGGCATAACTACAATCAACCCGGTTTCACCAAAATGAGATTTAAGTTTAGTGATGGCAGAGCCATCAGAGCCATTAAGATCAAGGGTTACGCTTTCCCAATTAGGGTTAAACAATTTAGCGGCTGGCGCTATCCTGGCAAGGTATTCTGCCCGGAATCCGATAATGTCACAAGCCTGCCTGGATTTTGGAATCACTCGGTCAATATCAGGAAACTTCCCGTCGATTAATTCGCATAAACCGACACCGACTTTAACAGCCCCGGCATCATTGAAGTAAGTAACGACAAGCGTTTCCGTGTCAATGATCGCGTATTCATAACGCTTTGTCGGTGCCTTCTGGATAGAAATTATAAGGTCATCTTTCACCTTTCCTTCATGCTTTCCACCGATAAAAGCCATGTGCCCATTTGTGCTACAAACGCGACCATCAGCCTTAAAGCAAATGCCATTCAGATAATATCTGATGTCATTTTTAGCTTTGAAAAGCTGCGCGCATTCCAGAAGTGTTTTGCTTACTTTTATCTGCATAAATACCCCCCAAATGCCGCCCGCAGGCGGCTTTTAATCATCAGAATCCGACATCATCATCAACGCCGGACTGAGCTGGCGCTGCTGCGGCTTGATTGCCTGCCTGCTGACCCTGGACTGCTGCCTGCTGTCCCTGCACTTCTGCTGGAATACGTTCACGCAGGAACCCGAACCCGCGAATGAAGTTAATTTCTCGCTTGGTGCCGTCTTCATTATCCATGATTGTAAGGCCGATCTTGGCTTTTGCGAATGCCTTACCAACCCAATATTCTTGCATGTTTTCCGTGGTTAAAGGCATCTTACCTTTAGTGAGAGGAGAACCAGCCTGAACATCCAGGAGTTGAATGTTTTTCATCGCCCGATCACGCTTAGCTGCATCCATATCGTAGACTTTCGCATTGTATTTGTACTTCTGGCCTGTGAATTCACCTTCGCCGATGATAGCAACAAATACCTGAAATTCCTGAGTTGCTTTGCCTTCTACAATGCCGTTGAAGGCATCAGTAACGACGATACTTACTTCAGTGTTGTCAGGTATGATTTTTTGCTGACCATCAAAATACCCCTCGAAATCAATATCTTCAGGTGAAAAGCCGCTTAAAAATAACTCGTTCATGTAAAGCTCCGTTGTTGATTGCATTTCGTTATTTGGCGTCTTTCGCCGGGTGAGATGAAGCCTAACACTAAAATAAATTGACATGCAAACAAATTATTTGCACTATTGCAGAAATTAATCAGGAGAATTCAAATGGCAGAGTTAAAAGAAAACCCCTCAGCGGCAGATGTTGTCGCGCGTCTACGTGGTGCAATGGATGCTGGATTTTCGCTATCACATGTAGTCAGACTCGCTGGTGTAAGCCAGTATCGTGCAAGCGTAATCCTAAACAACACAGCACAAGGGCGCGTGGCTGGCGGTGAGTTTAACAGCAAAGAAATAAAAGCGATCAGTGATTATCTGGATAGCGTGAAAAAAAGAATGTCAACAACCCTGGAAGATGATTCATGGGTTGATGCTTTAGATGTAGCGCTTGAAAAAGGCATAAAGCTTAGCTCTGTCTGTCGCGGTTGTGATATTCCGGTTCCATTGATGTGTTATCGTAGGTCTCGCAGTAAGAACCAGGATCAGCTTGTGAACTACTTCAGCAGCGAAGAGCAATCGCGGCTGAAGTCTCACCTTGAATCCGTTAGAGACAGCATTTAAAAGAAGGCGCTTAATGCGCCCTTTATTTTTTGGGGGAAGTGATGATTAACCTTAGGATGCCACTTGTTTTATCGTGTGGGCATGGCGCATTAGCTAATTGCGACTGCTGGAAGGGACAAATAGGTAAGAATTACGATCAGGACGGGCCAGTCCCTGAGGCTTTTCGTCAATTTAATGGCCGCTGGCGTCAGACTCTTGAGGGTTACGGTTGTAAGTTGCCTGCCGGGCGCAGGCATGGCCCTTGCCCCGTATGCGGAGGGAAAGACAGATTCAGATTTGATGACAAGGATGGTAAGGGAACTTGGTTTTGTAGTCAGTGCGACCCACAATCAGGTGGCGGTCTGCTGCTTCTTTCTCGCTATATCGGTAAGAGCATAACAGATACAGCAAAGGAGCTTGTTGGAGAGACGATAACAAGGACGGTAGCCCCTGCGAGAATTCACGCAGCAACCGACGAGCAAATCAGGAAAGAGAAAAGAATTATCGCAGCCAGAGGCGCTCGGTTAATCCTGGATAAAGCATTAAAAGCAGAACACCCATATATGACAGGCAAGGGCTTGCATGGTGAATGGTTGGTTAACGGCGAAATAATGATGGCCGGTGATGGGACTCGCGTTGAGGTTGGCGATAGCCTGCTGGTGCCGGTATTCAAAGGTGGTGATCTTGTAAATATTCAAAGCATCAAGGCTGATGGTCAAAAAAGGCCAATAACAGGCGGTGATATGACCGGCGTGTGCCACTGCATACCCGGAGACGGCAAGATTGTTGCTGTAACAGAAGGATTTGCCACGGGCATAACGGTTAACAGGATGACCGGCAGCAAAACATACGTTGCATTCAACACTGCTAACCTGGCAGATATAACCGCTCAGGCTAAATTGGAAAACCCTGATAAAACATTGGTTATATTTGCAGATCATGATCCAGTCGACCAGGTTCATGGTTGGAGTCCTGGCATAAAATATGCCGAGGATGCTGCTGCACCTATAGGTGCTAAGATTGCCCTGCCTCCAGAAGAAGGGGATTGGGATGACTACCGTCAGAGGCACGGCGAAGAAATCTGCAAATCAGCCATGAGAGAAGCCGTAAGGCTTGATGGCAAAGTCCCGCCAGAAGTTAAGGATAAGCCTTTATCTGTTGTTGCAGAAGCCATAGCAGATAAATCCCGTGCATTGGCAGAAGAAATAAAGGCAGTAGCGCCGAATGAGCCGCCATCGACCCCATTTGGCCTTTATCTCCCAGGTGGTGAGCCTGAAAAAATCACAGAAAAGAAATCAGCTGCTGCTGACATCCTTGACGATGCAGAAAACTATCGGCACGCAGGAGAGATCCCTAAAGGCATGGATCTTAAATCCTGCGATATTGACAACCCGCCAGGCCTGGTCGGTGATATTGTTAAATATATCCGCTCAGGCGCGCACCGAGAGCTTACAGGCGGGGCTTACTCCGTGATGGCTTTGCAATGCATAGCTATCGCCGCATCAGGCTTGAGAACTTACGGCGGCGGCAAGACCAGCCTGATAACCATCATTCTGGCTCTGTCAGGAGCAGGGAAAGAGCGAGGGCAGTCCGTCATAAAAGACTTGCTTACAGAGGCTGGCAGGAAGGTTTACGGCGACATCCGCTCAGATAAAGACGTTATCATGACAACCATGTATGACGGAGGCAGATCGGCTTACATTGTCGATGAGGCGCATAAATTTCTTGTGCAGCCAAAAGGAGGCAGCAGCTATGCCGCGAACATATCCACTACCCTGATGGAGCTGGCGACCACTGATAACTTTAAACCGGCGAGAAACCATGTGAGTGAGGTAGAAAACACGATAAGGACATCGTTAGCCAGGCTTGAAAAGGAAAAGATGGCTATCGAAGAGGCCATCTCTCACCTGAACAAAGATTACGATCAGGGAAAGATAAAAATGTATGAGCACATGCTATCTAAGAGAAAGATGAGGATCGAGATGGAAGAGGCAGCTCTGCATATGATGGAGACAGGGATACCCAACCCATGCCTTAACCTTGCTGGCTCATCAACCCCTGGTAAGCTTTCCGCTATGGTGAGCACGGATAATATTGACAGTGGGCTGCTTGCGCGCGCCATTGTTGTGGATTGTGGGGAGAGCCGAGCCAGGAAGCGGCGCGAGATGTTAGGTGTTGACTCAAGTCAGGTTAACTCTGTTGAGAGAATGCGACTAATCCGCGAGATAACTCTTATCGCTGAGGATGCTGACAGGGCTTCCCGTAGCGATGTAGAGAATGAGTTTAACGGTGGCGGCATGCTTGAACCAATGACCGTGGTTGCCAGAGAGAAGGCCCAGGATATGATAAACCTTATCGATCTGCATTATGACCAGGACAGATACAGGAACCATGACCAGATCGGATCTATGTACGCGCGTATCTCTGAGCGTGTGCAAATGCTTGCCAGTCTGATGGCATTTGGTAATGTCTCTGCCGGGAAGGCTTACATTGAGCCAGAGTATGTTGAGTGGTCGCTCGCTCTCATCATCAGGAGTTTTGACAACCTGATAAGCAACCTCAAGCTTAACGCGGCTGTTGATGGTGATGACATAGGGGACAAGGTTGCGGCTATCCAGGAAAAAATACTCCGGCGGTTGCAGTCATGCCAGGGTGAGCAGATTTATCTTGCTTCGGTTAAGCAGACGATAACCAAGGCAGCCTATTACAAAGAGATCAGGAAGGCGCTGGAGAACACGGGGCAGGATGCTTTCCAGAATGCGATTATTAGCCTGCAAATGTCAGGTAAGATAATTGTTGATGGAAAAGTAATCAGATTGGCCTGAATGATCACCAAAAGATGAAACCCGCCGAGCGCGGGTTTTTTTGTGCCTGATAAAATGGATTTGGATAAAAACAATAAATGGATAAAAATATTATCCAAAAATTAATATTAAAAAACAATGACTTAATCCGTTTATCCTTTTATCCAAACCGGAATATTTACCCGCTTATAGGGTGGGGGGGTTATTTTTATGGTGGGGGGGGCTATTTATTATTTATATATATAATATATATAATAGTGTAAGTCTCACAAAGTGTAGACCTACACTAACATTTTTCAAAGAAGAAATCAACAGTAAAACAAAAGAAAAATCCGCGTAAAACAACTAAAATCCGTACATAAAACTTTACAGGAATAGTTAACAAAGATAACTAGAGGTATCGGATAAGAGGATAAACGGATAAAAACAAGAAAATACATACACATAGACGGATAAGAAGATGGATAAAATTATCCAAACCCAAAGATTAATTTTTTACTCTCTATATAGATTAACTGGTATGACCTCTTACCAGTTTCTTTAACTTCTCTCCCCTATTAATGTTTCGTGCAAATGATTTTGTATGTGTTAGTATTCATCTCATACAAAAACACAATGAAGAGGTTTATGAGATGAGCAAAGAAATCAGCACTGACGTTTCAGCAGAACAACAATCTATGCTGCCGGTGGAGTACCAAGAGCAGCAGCTACTGGATGCTTTCAAAAAGGTTGAGGCAGAAGTTAAATCAGAAGTGACCGACTTCACCACGGAGGAAGGCCGCAAGCGAATCAAAAAGCTGGCTGCTGACGTGTCAAAGAGCAAAACAGCTATTGATACCCGCATGCGCGACTATCTCCGTAAGTTGAAGTCGTCAGTTAAGCCGGTAGAGAAAAACGCTCGCGAAAGCGTTGAGCGGTTCGACAAGCTTCGCGATGATCTGCTTGCTCCAGTTTTGGCCGCCTATGAGCCACAGAAACAGCTTATTGAGATGATGGAGCGTGTACCTTCGCAGCTGCTCAATGAATCGCTTAGCGTGGCTATGGTTAATGATTTAGCGGCACAGGTGCAGTCGGTAGGCGTTGACACTATCTGGCCTGAGCATCAGAAGAAGGCTCGGACATTGAAGGAAACGGCGTTAACTCTCCTGGCAGATGCGTTAAAGCGGCTGGAGGCTGAAGAGGCGCGTAACGCGGAGTTAGAGTCACTCCGAAAGGCCAAGGAGGAATCTGAACAACGTGAGCGCGATCGCATGGTATCAGAAGCAGCCAGGAAGGAAGCTGAGCGACTGGCAGAAGAAAAGGCGCGCCGCGATCAGGAGGATGCCAATCGTCGCGCGGCCGAGTCGAAAGCCAGAGAGGAGCAGGCAGTATTGGCTCAAAAGCAAGCGGAAGAAAAGATAAAGGCAGCTGAGGCTCAGCGCCTGGTTGATGAAGAGCAAAGGGCAAAGCGTGAAGAGCAGCAGCGGCTGGCAGCAGAAGAGGCGCAGCGCGTAGCAGTGGCGGCGGCAGAAGCCGCAGAGCGTGACCGTATGGAGGCACAGAAGCGCGCAGAGCAGGAAGAAGCGGAAAAGCGCGCCGCAGACAAGGCGCATCGCAGCGCAATCAATCGTGACGTACTGGCGGCACTGTTGTCGTCGTCAGATTTCGATGCAGCGGTGAAGTCTGGTGATCCTACTGAGGTCGCCAAGGCTGTCATTACCCTGGCAGCACGCCGTAACTGTGGTCGCATGGTTGTGAATTACTAATTAATAAAAGGCGGCTCAGGCCGCCATGAGTGTAATTATGAAAAAAGTTGCAATGTATAGACGAAATGGCGGTGGTAATTACTCTGGTTTGAAGGAGCGCGCTGTATGGTTGCTGAGCAGCGGGCCAATGCATGGTGAGGAGCTGGCGATAAAGTTGAGAGTTCCACCAGAAATATTAAAAAAAAGCCTGTCAGCTGCCAGACTGACAATCGATAGTCAGACAATAGAAATTATGTTCAGTGACATTGAAAGAGGAGGAAATGAAAAGGCTGAAAGACTTTACTGGTTGGCTGGTAAGGCCAGAAGGATAACCCCAAAAGGATCCAATAAAAGTCAAATAAGCATAAGTAAAAAGTCTGTCGGGCGAACCGGAGAAGAAAGCAGGCTAATTAATGAAGAGGCTGCCGCCCGACGCCGCAGGTTGCACAAAAATGGGTTATGGGTTTCTTCTTCAGAGATTGATTAAAACTGTTTGCAATGAATTATTGTTATGCTATTTTGTTTCTGCCGATGTGGCACATAAGGGGGTTAAAATGAAACTGATTGATATAGCATCTAAGGTTACGTCGTGGAATGGCGAGGGGTTGCCTCCGATTGGTTGTGAATTTCTTTACGGGTGCCAAAGCAAAGCGAAATGCCTTGCTATAGGCCATCACATGCTTTTTGCAAGCAAAGGCGATCCTGATGATGAGGAAAGCGAATACGAAGAGTTTATGATCTCTATCCAAGATTCTAAATTCCATGCGATAAATGTCGAAGCTGAACGCAAGCGTGAATCAATAATTCATGCTCTTGATAACATCCTGGGCCAAGCTTTAGATCAGGATGCATCCCTGCCCGTTGAAATTTATAAAGCGATTGCAGCAGGAAATATCCGCGGCCTAAAACTGGAGGATTGACCGTGGCGCATATGACGAAAGAACTGTCAAACGATGAGTACCGCAAGGTTGACGCTTACAGCAAGTCAGACCTGGACTTGATATCGCTTTCACCTGCGCTCATTGAATGGAAGCGCAACGCGCCAAGTGATGGCAGTGAAGCAGTTGATCGAGGAACAGACCTTCACTGTTCATTGCTGGAGCCTGAAAGATTCCAGTCCGATTACATCAGGATGCCGCAATATGATTTGCGCACAAGCTCAGGGCGTGCTTCTGCTGATTCTTTTCAAGCCAACTGTAAGATTTCCGGACGCAAGGTTATGTCGAACGAAGATCACAAAATGGTTTGTGATATGCGTGATAGTGTCCTGGCGCATCCGGCAGCCAGAAACCTTCTACAGCAGCCTGGGGTTTCTGAGCCTTCAGTATTCTGGGAACTTGATGGAATAAAATTAAAAGCAAGGCCGGACAGAATGCCGGAACCTGATTTTATGGGGCATGTTCTGGCAGACGTAAAAAAGATAGCTGATATAGACAAGATAGAGCAGCACATCAGGAAATTTCGTTATCACGTCCAGGCGGCGTTTTACAGTGATGCATACCGTCAGCTGACAGGGAGTAAGCCGCGCTTCATCTTTATATTTGTAGGCGAGAAGCGGAGTATTGGTCAGTATCCTGTACGGGTGATGGAGCTTAGCCAGGAATGGATTGATTCTGGCCGAGATCTTTACCTTGCTGATATTGAGAGAGTGAAAGAAATCATCATGTTTGGGGATGGCCTTGATATTGAGGTTCTTCCTATGCGTAAAAATTATTATTAAGGGGTGTTAAATGTCTACAGGAAACAGCTTTAAGAAGATGTCCAGAGAGGGAGTGATAAAGCGCACCGATACAGGTATGTTTATTTCTCTCTCTGATATCCATATCAAGGAGGGTTTTAACAAACGCGAGGACGATGAGAGAACGCGCCAGGCTGGAGAGGAACTTTATTCCTACATCGTTTCAGGTGGCCGCGTCCCGCCTCTTGAGGTGATAGCGCGCGATGAAGGCGGCGTGTGGGTGGTTGAAGGTCATCGAAGAACTAACGCATACCGTCGAGCAGCAGAGGAAGGCAAGCCAGTTGATCGCATTCACATCATGCCCTTTGTCGGTAATGACGTTGACCGCCTGGCGCGCATTATCACGTCGAATAATCAGCTTGAGCTGACGCACTACGAGCAATCTAATGTGGTGAAGGAGCTTTCAGCTTTCAATCTTACGCCAGCAGAGATTGCAGCAAGGATCAGCAAGTCAGTGGCAACAGTAGAAAAGCTGTTAAAGCTATCCGCTGCTAACCATGACGTGCAGCAGTCAGTGAAGTCAGGCCATGTGTCGCTGGATGTAGCCATTGATCGCGTCAAGGAATTTGGGGAAAAGGCGGGTGAAGTTATCGAGGAGGATAAAGAGAAGGCTCGCGCTGCCGGTAAAGAGAAGGTTACCCGCTCCATGATTAAGAAGTCACTGTCCGCTGGCAAGCTCAAGCGCATAGCTGATCTGGTATCGATCGCTGGTGAATATGATTCATTCGATGGCCTTAGCGGCCTGGAAGTAGCGGAACTTAATCAGCTCATCGGCGAGCATTTATCGCTTAAATCCTGATAAAACTATTTGCAATAACCATTGGGCGGCGATATGCTGCCCTTATCTTTTGATAGGGGGTTTTATGAAATTACCGGAAAGCATTACCAAAGATTTGTTTGTTGTGATTGGCATTGGTCGTTTTAATACCGGAGATATTAACGTAAGAGACTTCCTTGTCGATGTTTCTCTTTCTGGTTTTGAAGTCGCATTGATAAAGAAAATCAGCATTGACATCGATCTGCCACAGGACTTCGACGGAGTTGGCGCGATGGTCGAGCAGTTACAGGCCAGAAAGAAGAAGGCAGAAGCCGATCACTATGTGGCAATAAAGAAGATAAACGACGAGATATCAGAACTTCTGGCTATCACTGATAAAGGGGAAGAGTAATGAGCAATAAAGCACTGTCCGTAATCGCTGACAGCATCGGCGTTAGCGTAGAAGAAGCAACAAGCGTTATCAAAGGCATGATCATCAGCGTTAAGAATCAACACGGCGCTACGGCTTCCGATGCCGAGCTGGCGATTGTCTCCAGCACCTGCGCAAAGTACAACCTTAACCCACTGGTAAAAGAGTGCGCCGCGTTTATCTCTGGCGGTAAACTTCAGGTCGTCCTGATGATCGATGGCTGGTACAAGATTGTTAACCGTCAGCCTGACTTTGATGGTGTGGAGTTCGAAGACCATTTAAACAATGGCGTACTGACCGCTATCACCTGCAAGATGTATATCAAGGGGCGCTCTCGTCCGGTGACGGTTACCGAGTACCTGGCAGAGTGTAAGCAGGATAAGTCAGATGTCTGGAAAAAGTACCCTGCCAGAATGCTTCGGCATAAGGCTTACATCCAGTGCGCGCGTATGTCTTTTGGCATCAGTGAGCTTATCGACAACGACGAGGCAGATCGTATCCGTAGCGGAGAGAAGGACATAACGCCGCAAAATTCTGCGGCCATGGTTAACTGGCAGGAGATTGAGGCTCGAATGGCTGAATGTGGCGACGATGAAACATTGAAGGAGGTTTCAGGATCCATCCGCGAGAGCATGCAACGATCAGGAATATGGGAAACTGAGAAGCACATCCTGATTGAGATGAACGGTCGCCATAAAAAGCGCATACAGGACTATCAAAGCACTGTATCAGTTCATGAAGCCGAGTTTGAAGAAGTGATCGAAGAAACTGGCAAGAAATTAGCCAGCGAAGAGCAAAGCGTGACGGATGTGCCGTTTGATTAATTAAAATTGTTTGCAATGATATCCCGTAAGTGTATATAGTGTGCTTACGGGTTTTTTATTAACTGAAAGGGGTTAGATATGAAGGTTTCAACTATTGTAATGAGCCGGGTACTTACAGGGAAATACGTTCTTCGCGATATGAAAGTTAATGAGGGTTTGGCGCAGTATTTCGTGCGGAAATTTGAAGACCACGCAGCAGAGGTATCCAGGCTGAATGAGCAGTTAGACGAACTAAAGTCCCGCCTGCAATTGGTCAGCCAGTTAAGCGATGCGGCAGCATCCCTGCACGTTGAAGCTGAAAAGCAGGTGCAGGCGCTGGCGGCTGAGAATGCAGAGCTTCGCAAATGGGCTAATGTTGTCGGGTTCGATAAAGACACGGAAGCTAGCGCCAATATGGAGTATGGCGGTTTCATTAACGCTCTGAATTGCATCAAATCTGACAACACCGACGCCATCCTGAACGAAGTGCGGGCGCAGGCGATAGAGGGGTTTGCCGACGACTGGCAAAAACTAACCCAATACAGTCGGATTACCGAGATGGCTCGCGATTATGCAAACAAGTTACGCGCCGGGGAGGTGCAACCATGAGCAACGAATTAGCCAAACTGAAAGAGCTGGCGCAAACCCAAGACTTGTTGATTGCAAATGGGCAACTGACAACATACCTGTTGCGCCAATTAGCTGATAACGAGATCGACTCTGACTGTTTCGCTGTGGTGTCTGAATGCGAGAGCTACGGAAAAGAAACTGACGCGGAACTATCAATCACGGATTTTGCATTGCGTGCGGCGTGCCACGTTGATGCATTGATTGAGCGACTGGAAGCAGCAGAAGCCCAAGTCAAAGAGCTTACCGCCGACCTCGACAAAGAGTCAGAGATACGTCACCGCATTCATGAAGAGCTGAACGCGATTAAGGGTGAGCAGCAGTCGGTAAAGCAATTGAATATTGCCGGTGAGCACTGGATGGATGTCAGCCCCCAAAAATACCGAGAGTTAAGCGAAGAACGTGCCACTGTACGGACTCTCTACACCCACCCGGCACCGGCAGTGCTGCCGAAATTAGTTGATAGTGAAAGCATCTGCAATGTTGAAGGGCTGGGGTGGATTAAAAACCTGGACGCTGATGAATGCCAGTGCTGTGCAGAGGTTTACAATCAAGCCATTGCTGACGCCAAAGCTCTGGGCGCCAAGCCGCTGCCGACTATTGTGCTTACCGCGGGAGCGTTAAAGCCTGACGGAAGAATCTGGTACACCTCGGAGACCGTGGAGGCACTTATCCGCGCAGCAGGGCTGGAGGTGAAATCGTGAAGGAGCAAGAGCGCCTGGCGCTGATAAAGCACTGCGAGATGGTGCGCGATGGTGAGACGTTCTTCGACAGCATTACTGAGTTCAATAAGCGACACCAGCAGCTTAACGAAATCGCCCTATCGGTGCTACAGAGCAAGACAGCGATGCCAGAGTTACCGGCGACCGATTGGATGCCTTATTGGGTGGATAAGAGAAGGCTGGACTTGCCGTTGATGAAGCACAGCAGGGATGGAAAAGCTAAGGTAACGTTCCTGTGCCCCACCGGCATTACTATCTATGACCGAGGGACGTATGGAATGGGATTAACTCCCGTACCGTGTTTTCTCTGCGGGCGTGAGCACCTGGTTTTCCAATTTGACGAAGATTGGCGCAGGGAAATTGTCAGGTTATCCCCTATTAATCCACCGGAGGATTAATGACTAAACGTACCGCATGGCTGGCAGTGTTCATACTCTGCGCCCTGTTCTGGTCTCTCATCGCTTACATAATTATCTACTAGCACACTAACCACCATCACCGAATAAATGCCGCCGAGTGCGGTTTTTTTCGCCTAAATTCTGGAGTTACCAATGCAAATCAATATCGGCGAAAAGTACGTAGTTACATCCGATAAGCTTCAGCTCATCCTCAAAGAGCGAAAGGTTAAAGGTAAAGACGCTGGCGACCGGGCTGGCGAAACATATCTCTCAACGGTTGGATTTTATCCGAAACTTTCTTATCTGATTAATGCTCTTTGTGAGCTTGAGGTTCGCCTGTCAGACGTTCAGTCACTACAGGCCATGCAGCAACATATCAGTAGAGTTGCTTTGCAGTGTGAGCAGGCATTTAAGGAGTCAGAACATGTGTGATATCGCAGACGAAGCATTTGAACGTGAAGAATGGGAGCGTGAACTGGCGCTGAAGAACAGGAAGTTACCAGAGCCGCCATCACCGATATGCAAAAACGCGGACTGCGGCGAGCCGTCTCAGCCCGGCACCAGCTATTGCTGCCCGGAGTGCTGCGCTGACCATCAGCGCGAAATGTGGGCTATTAGCCAGCGGAGAGTTGCGTAATGATTGGAAAATTTATCCCGATTGGAATCCCTGATTACAGGAAAGAGTTTTACGTTAAGACAATGAGATCTTTAGGTGCTAATGGATATGAAGGCCTCAAGGAGGATGGCGAGGCATATCATGTTTACACAAAGTACTGGAAATTTGAGGCTGCGTGTGATTGTAAGGGATTGCCCCCAGGTGGGGTTGAGTGTGAAGGGTATTTCCCTGTATTTGGACAAAATAGATTCGAATGGCAAAAGTGTCTCGTTCTTTGGCGATTTGAAAAGGAATGCGCAGTGAAGTCCCTGCATACAAGCACGCTGCATTACTGCGATGAATTCCGCCCTATTCGCACCGAAGAAGAGCGCAAGCGTGAAGATGCTGTTGTGGCAATGGCATCCGCACCTAGACCATGTGGGCTTGCCATAGCAGGAATATGCTTTGAAATTTACGATGCAATCGCCGCAGGTAAAATCCCCGGCGTAAAGCTGGAGGGGTCATGACCTACGACGACTATCTGAACGAGATGATCCCCGACAATAATGGTGGCAAGGATAAGCGCCGTAACGTGTGGTCAATACCCGCCATTGAGCGCGGTCGGATAGTCTGGAATGATGCCCTGTCACGCAACGGAGTGAAGGAGCATGACGCCAGAACAGAGTAACGCCCTCCGCGCAGTAGCAAAGCAGTGTAATCAGGAAATCACATCGGCCATCAAGGCCAACCCCAAAGTTAACCGCGACGACATCAGCAGACCAATCATTCAGGCTCACTATAAGCGAATTAAACCAGCATACAGGCTGGTCGATTTGCTGTGGTGTCTGGGTGTTATTAACGGCGTATTAAAGGAGAAGTCATGAGAGAAGTCAGTATTTTAGATATGTGCTGCGGATCACGTATGTTTTGGATGGATAAGCATGATAGCAGAGCAATATTTGCTGACCTCCGTAACGAAAATCACATCTTGTGCGATGGTCGCACGCTGCAAATCAGCCCGGACATCATTGCGGATTTTCGTCAGCTACCTTTTCCAGATAACGCCTTTTCTCAAGTAGTTTTCGATCCCCCGCATCTTGAGCGCGTTGGCGAAAGCGCATGGATGCGTAAAAAATACGGCGCTCTCGACAGGCAAACATGGCGTGACGATATCCGAGCAGGGTTTGCTGAAGCATTCCGGGTTCTGCGGCCACAAGGTACTCTTATCTTCAAGTGGAATGAGACCCAAATTCCCGTGAGTCAGGTAATTGCACTTACCGAACAAAAGCCCACCATCTGGCAGCGGACAGGGAAATCAGACAAAACGCATTGGGTAATTTTTTTGAAAGAATCAGCATGACCCTTCCCCACCTTCTCATCGCAATAGCATTCGTAAT
>Ga0308165_1000477_pt1 | contig 74484 bp, 69 predicted proteins | sample PhyWR2_FD_201032 | JGI IMG/M metagenome (GOLD analysis project Ga0308165, IMG submission 201032) | Phyllosphere microbial communities from UC Gill Tract Community Farm, Albany, California, United States - DLSLW.R2 | ecosystem: Host-associated > Plants > Phyllosphere > Unclassified | place: USA... | reverse complement strand
ACTCGAAAACAGGCAATAAGCACTATGCAAAGACCGGCCAAACTGCATAAAGGCTACTAAAGTTACAAAATGTCATCTCAAATCCTTTGTTTTTCTAAAACTGAACTCTCGAAATGACGACCCCGGAAGCGCAGTCACTAAAGGCAACCTTAAAAAGACAGGTTATATCCAACCACGCCTGGATACAAAAAGAGTCAGCTGGTAACAGCTGACTCCACTTTGAACTGATTCTTCACTGCGTTCAGAATGACAGCAACTAGAAAATATACTTCGTACTCAGGAAGTTCGAATCATCGCCTTTAACAATCTCATTCAATAGTTTTTTATTGCTATCGGTAAACTTAGTGGCTACCAGCGAACGGATCGAGAACGAACGCAATGCATCTACTACCGAAAGTGTACCTTCGGCACTGTCTTTACGGCCGGTAAAAGGAAATGCATCTGGTCCACGCTGACACTGGCAGTTGATGTTAACACGACTTACCTGGTTAACCAAGGGATCGATTAATGAAGAAATTACTGCTGCGTTGTTGCTGAAAATACTTACCTGCTGGCCGTGTGGCGAGCCGATTAAATACTCAATTGGTTCTTCTAAATCATCAAAAGGAACTACTGGTACAATCGGGCCAAACTGCTCTTCGCGGTAAAGCTTCATGTTGCTGTTAACCGGATAAACAATAGCTGGGTAAACAAAGGTTTCGAGCGTTTGCCCACCGTTTTTGTTAATTACCTTCGCGCCGTGTGCGGCAGCATCGTCAATGCAGTCTTTTAAATATTCTGGTTTATTTAATTCTGGCAATGGAGTAAGGTTTACACCTTTTTCCCATGGCATGCCGAATTTTAATTTTTCTACCTCTGCCGATAAACGTTTTAAAAACTCCTGCGCCAGGCTGCGGTGTACATACACAATTTTAATTGCGGTACAACGCTGTCCGTTAAAAGAAAGTGAGCCGAGTACGGTTTCAGAAACGGCAAGGTCAAGATCTGCATCTTTGGTAATGATGGCCGCATTTTTAGCATCAAGACCTAAAATGGCTCTTAACCGGTTTACTTTAGGGTGAAGTTTTTTCAGTTCATTAGCTACTTTACTCGATCCGATCAGGGTAAGCACATTAATTTTTCCCGATTTCATTAAACCCGGTACAATGGTATTACCACGTCCATAAATGGTATTAACCACCCCTTTAGGGAAACTCGAACGGAAAGCCTCTAATAATGGGTAGTGCAATAAAGTACCGTGTTTAGGTGGTTTGAATAAAAGCGTGTTGCCCATAATCAAAGCCGGAATTAAAGTGGTAAAGGTTTCGTTTAAGGGATAGTTAAACGGCCCCATACAAAGTACCACCCCTAATGGCGAACGACGCACCTGGGCCACAATACCCTGCTCTATTTCGAAACGCGAAGATTGTCTGTCGATATCTTTTAACGCATCAATGGTAGCATAGATATACTCAACCGTACGATCGAACTCTTTTACCGAATCTGCATACGATTTGCCGATTTCCCACATAATCAGTTTGGCAACAATTTCTTTTTGCTCAATCATTTTGTGGGTAAAGTTTTCTACGCAGGCAATACGATCGGCAACGCTCATGGTTGGCCATTGGCCGCGGCCGTTATCATACGCCGCAACTGCAGCATCCAATGCTTCTGTCGATTCCTTTTCGGTACATACCGGGAAACTTCCAATCCGTTTTCGTTTTAAACCTTCAGGAGTTTTAATACATACGGGAGAAAAAACTTCGTTAAAAGGTCCGTTCCATGGTTTCATTTCACCATTGGAAAGGAATTCTTTCTGATTGATTTCTTCCTTGAGCCTAAATTCATCTGGAATCTGGCTCTCTTCAACGAAAATACTTTCGAGGTTTAGCGGTGTACTCAATTTTGGTTTGGTTGTTAGGGTTTGCAATGGTTAGTCTATAGTTTAAGTATAGATTAACGTTTTTAAAAAAAGTATTAAAGATTTAGGCACCTGTTATTGTGCCTAAATCTTTTTGATTTGAATTATTTAACTTCTATCACTTTATATTTTGGAACAAGTGATTTCATCACCACCCATCCGATCAGATAAGCAACTGCACAGAAAGAGAAAACGATAAAATAACCGGCTTCTTTACCGTGGAAGCCCATAAAAGTCATTTGGGTATCGCCAGCATAGGTAAATAGTACTCCAGAACCTTTGTTGATGAAAAATGATCCTACACCTCCTGCCATGCCACCAATTCCGGTTACGGTTGCAATGGCTTGGCGAGGGAACATATCACTAACAGTAGTGAAAATATTTGCTGACCAGGCCTGGTGTGCGGCACCAGCAATACCAATAATAATTACCGGTAACCAGTAAGTAAAATGGCCTAATGGTTGAGCAAGCAGTGCCAATAATGGGAAGAAAGCAAAAATCAACATCGATTTCATTCTGCCATCGTAAGGGTTCATATTTTTCTTACCGATAAAATAAGATGGCAACCAGCCTCCGATAATCGATAACAAGGTAATTACGTACAATATAAATAGCGGGAAGGCACTTTCGGTACCACTCATTTTATAAATATCTTTCAAATAGGCTGGCGACCAGAAAAGGTAAAACCACCAAACGCCATCAGTCATAAACTTACCAAAAGCAAAGGCCCAGGTTTGTTTAAATTTAAGGCAATCGGCAAACGATAGTTTTTTTACCGGCGATGCTGCTGTAACCGTTTCGCTAACCTGCTCGTGTGCTACAATATCTTGCTGGATGTAAGCTAATTCAGCTTTACTTACACGTGAGTGGTTTTCTGGCTTGCCGTAAAGTAAAATCCAGAAAAACATCCAGATAAAACCTAATGCACCAATAATGATGAACGACATTTCCCAGCCATAAGCTTCTGCAATGTATGGAATGGTAACCGGAGCGGCCAAAGCACCAACGGTTGCACCTGCATTAAAAATACTGGTAGCAAAGGCACGGTCTTTTTTAGGGAAATACTCGGCGGTAGCTTTAATGGCTGCCGGAAAGTTTCCTGCCTCGCCCAGGGCCAGTACAAAGCGCGCAAAAATAAACAGCGAAAGACTGGTTGATAGAATTAAAGTAGTGTTACCAACGGTAGAAAGTGCTTGTTTAGCGCCTGCAAAACTCATGGCCCAGGTACCGGTAATGATGCCTGAAGTAGCAATACCGCAGAAAGCATGGATACAGGCACCAACAGACCAGATTCCGATTGCCCAAAGGAAACCTTTTTTGGTGTCCATCCAGTCAACAAAACGTCCTGCAACCAACATCGATCCAGCATAAAAAAGAGAGAACAGCGCAGTAATAGTTCCATAGTCGCTATCTGTCCAGTGAAATTCGGGAACAAAATAGTCTTTCCATGTAAGTGAGAGTACTTGTCGATCTAAATAGTTAATGGTGGTTGCAACAAATAACAGTGTACATATTGTCCATCTGTATTTGCTCATTTTTGTTTGGCTCATTTCGGTTGTGTGTGGTTAGGGATTGGGGTTATTTACTTTGTTTAATGAGGTCGAGCGCCAGTTGGGTGTTTTCGTAAAGTTCATCGTAAAGGCCCTTGCCCATTACATCTTTACTAATTAATTTACTACCCATACCAACTGCACAAACACCAGCTTTAAACCAGGTTTTCAAATTATCGGCATCAATTTCTACACCTCCGGTTGGCATAAACAGCTGACCGGCAAATAAATCTTTAATTGAAGAAATAAATTCAGGACCTAAAATATTGGCCGGGAAAATTTTAATTAACATAGCTTTGTGTTCTTGTGCCACACTAATTTCGGTTGGGGTCATACACCCCGGAATCCATAGCATACCAATTTTGTTGGCAATTTCGGCAACAGCCGGATTGATGATCGGTGCAACAATAAAATCGGTTCCGGCTTCAATAAAAGCGTTTGCATCAGCAGGGGTTTTAATGGTGCCAATACCCAGATAAAGATCGGGCATTTCTGCATCGCGGATTTCTTTTAGCTTTTTAAAATTAGGCAAGGCCGATTTACCACGGTTGGTGTATTCGAAAACACGAACACCTGCTTTGTACAGGGTGCGCAATATTTCTACACTTCCTGCTTCGCTATCCTGATAAAAAAGGGGTAGCATGCCTTGCTCTAAAATGGCATCTAAAATTTTGTGCTTGTTACTGATCATGGTTATATAATTCGTTTTTCTATGTCGGCCACGGTACTGGTTGTGGCATCACTTGCAATGTATAATTTATCGTATGCGGCTGCGGTTGCAAAATTTAAAGTTTCTTTAGCAGATAAGCCATTGTAGAAACCATAAATTAATCCGCCCATAAAACAATCACCACTACCTACTTTGTCTAAAATTTCTTCCGAAACATATTCTTCAGAAACGGTTAGTTCATTGTTGGTATAAATGGCGGTATAGTAGCGGATGCCTTTACCATGATCGAACCTGAAGGTATTGGCTACAGCTTTACATGCCGGAAACAAACTTAATATTTCTTTAGAAGTATCGGTAGCTTGTTGCAGTAACGTTTCTTTTGCATAACCTTCGGTTGGCAGCAAATCGGGGTGAAGTGCGGTGCCCAGCATTTTATTTGCTGCCCATACATTGCCCATAATTAAAGTACAATATTTAGCCAGTTCGGGTAAAATGTCAATAGGCTCTTTACCATATTTCCAAAGCTTGGCGCGGTAATTTAAATCTAAAGAAATGGTAATATTTCTGGCGCTCGCTGCTTTTAGTGCTTCCAGGCAAACATCGGCTATATTTTGGTTAATGGCCGGGCAGATGGCGCTGAAATGAAACCAGGCTACATCTTCAAAAACTTCATCCCAGTTAATTTGTCCAACTTTTAAATCTGCATAAGCCGAATTGGCGCGATCGTAAATTACCCCAGCATTTTTAAGGTCTTTTCCTTTTGGGAGATAGTAGAGGCCCAAACGCTCGCCATGGTAAACCATTGGCGTAGTATCGATGTTGCGAACATTAAGGTATTCAACAATTTCGCGGGTTACTGAATTATCGGGCACAGCCGAAAGGTAGGCCGAAGGTACATTCCATAGGGCTAAGGCGGTAGCTACATTCAGCTCGGCACCTCCAACATAAAACGGTAGTTTATTTTCTTTTAGCCATTGGCCATCCATATCCGGACAGATGCGTAAAAGTATTTCACCAAAGCTTAAAACTTTTTTTCCTTTTTCGGATGAATCGAATATTTGGGTACTCATTTTTGTAAATAATCGGCTTTTTTTATGCTGTTCTCTGCAACGGTATGAAAATGGAAGTAAAACGTTTGAAATGCGTTGAATCCAATGAATTTCTTCGTTAAAGCCTGATTTTGGTTAAAATTTAAAGTAATTTTTTGCGTTAAAGTACGAAATATCCTGCACAATTTTACCAACCCACTCCAGGTCGTTAGGCAATTCTCCGTTTTCAATGTCGGCTCCAAACAGGTTACAAACTATCCTTCTGAAATATTCGTGACGCGGGAAAGAAAGGAAACTGCGCGAATCGGTAAGCATGCCTACGAGGCGACTTAAAAGCCCCATGTTCGATAGTGCGTTTAATTGTTTTATCATGCCGTCTTTTTGATCCAGGAACCACCAGGCCGATCCAAACTGAACTTTACCTGCTACAGAACCATCGTTAAAGTTACCGATCATGGTCGCAATTAGCTCGTTATCGGCAGGGTTAAGGTTATAGATAATGGTTTTGGCCAGTTTATCCTGATTATCCAAACGGTTTAAGAATTTAGAAAGCATACGGGCCTGACTAAAATCCCCAATCGAATCCCAGCCGGTATCGGGACCTAATTGCCTTAACATGCGGGCATTGTTGTTGCGCAGTGCACCTAAATGGTATTGTTGTACCCAACCTTTTTCGTGATCCCACTCAGCGAAGTAAACCAGCATGGCTGATTTGAATTTTAGGTTTTCTTCGTAAGAAATGCCTTTTTTACTGCGGATTTTATCAAAAATGGCACTGATTTCGGCCTCAGTATAATCTTCGGCATAAATTTGCTCCAGGCCATGATCAGACACTGAGCAACCATTATCTGCAAAGTAATCGTGGCGGCTTTTCAAGGCATCAATATAATCCTGAAAACTGCTGATGGTTTTATCTACAACGCTTTCCAGTTTATCAATATATTGGTTTAAACCTTCAATGTCATCGCTGCTCATGGCTTTATCGGGGCGGAAAGCAGGTAACATTTTAAGATTTACGCCTTCTCTGGCCAGTTGCTGATGAAAGTTCAGGCTATCTAAAGGATCATCTGTAGTACAAACAGATTCTACATTCATTTTGGCCAATAAACCGCGTACTGAATATTCTGGTGTTTGCAATTTTGCCGAACATTCCTCGTAAATTTTCTGCGCAGTTTTGCCCGAAAGTAAATCGGTAATGCCGAAATAACGCTGAAGTTCTAAATGGGTCCAGTGGTATAATGGATTGCGCAAAGTATAAGGAACGGTTTCTGCCCATTTCTCAAATTTTTCAAAATCAGAACCAGCCCCGGTAATATATTTTTCATCAACACCGTTGGCACGCATCGCGCGCCATTTGTAATGGTCGCCGGCCAGCCAAACCTGGGTCATATTGGCAAATTGTGTGTTGTTGGCAATTTGCTCTGGTATGAGGTGGTTATGGTAATCTATAATCGGTAATGGTTTGGCAAAATTGTGATAAAGCTTTTCTGCAGTTTTGCTTTCCAAAAGAAAATTTTCGTCTAAAAAAGGTTTCATGCTAGGGTTAGATGTACGATATGAAATCTGTTCGAGTCATATCTGGTTAATATTTTGTTACTAGTGGTCTGTGTCTCCACAGACCACCAAATTGATTTTAAACTAATGCGTGGTCAGTGCAAACACTGACCACGGCGGTTGTTGATTAAAGGCTTACGCCACGTTTCCATGGAATAAAATCGTCCTGGTTTAATAAGACGGCCTTTGGAATAACCTCGCCACTTGCGGCTTTGATACAGTACTCCAAAATATCTTCGCCCATTTGCTCGATGGTTTTTTCACCTTCGATAACCGGCCCGCAATTGATATCAATAATATCGCCCATGCGTTTGGTTAGTGCATTATTGGTAGATACTTTAATAGTTGGACAAACAGGGTTTCCGGTAGGTGTACCCAAACCAGTAGTAAATAAGATTAGTGTTGCGCCCGATGCTGCTTTACCGGTAGTAGCTTCTACATCGTTACCTGGAGTACAAACTAAATTAAGGCCTGGTTTAGTTGCAGGTTCAGTATAATCCAAAACATCTTCAACCGGCGATGTACCACCTTTTTTTGCTGCACCAGTGCTTTTTATTGCATCGGTAATTAAACCATCTTTAATGTTACCCGGCGATGGGTTCATGAAAAAGCCGGAGCCCACATTTTCGGCAGATTGGTTATAAGCCGTCATTAACTGGATAAACTTACGTGCCGCAGTTTCATCCTTAGTGCGATCAATTAACTGTTGCTCGGCGCCGCAAAGTTCGGGGAACTCGGCCAGTAGCACGGTTCCGCCTAAGGCTACCAATAAATCGGAAGTATAGCCTACTGCCGGATTTGCACTGATGCCGCTAAAGCCATCGCTTCCACCACATTTAACACCTAAAACCAGTTTGCTTAATGGTGCCGGCTGACGTTCAATTTTATTGATTTCGGTTAAACCGATAAAAGTTTTTCTGATCGCCTCTTTAACGAGTTGTTCTTCGCTTTGCGATTGTTGCTGCTCGAAAACAAATAAAGGTTTATCGAAATTAGGGCTGCGGTGCTTCAGATCTTCCATAAAATCGTGCACCTGTAAATTCTGGCAACCTAAACTTAAAACGGTAACACCGGCAACATTCGGATGATCGGCGTAAGCAGCCAGTAACTTGCTCAAAACAGCAGCATCCTGACGGGTACCACCACAACCACCCTGGTGATTTAAAAATTTAATACCATCTACATTTTTAAAAACACGGTTGGCAGATGGATTGGCCTGTCCGATTGATGCCGGATCAGCTTCTGCTAAAATTTCACCATTTTTATATGCTTCTACCAGCTGATGTGCATACGATTTGTATTTGTCGGTTACCGCATAACCTAACTCGTTGTGTAAAGCCTCACGGATTACATCGAGGTTGCGGTTTTCGCAAAAAACAGTAGGGATGAACAACCAGTAGTTGGCTGTACCTACACGACCATCGCTGCGGATATAACCATTAAAAGTACGGCCTTCAAATTTAGAAACATCAGGTGCCTGCCATTGGTAATGGTACGGACGGAATTCGAAAGGATCAGACGCGTGTTTGGTATTTTCAGTGTGCATTAAACCACCTTTAAGGATGAAATGCTGCGCTTTCCCAACCAACACACCATACATAATAATGTGATCGCCCTGGTTCATATCCTGCATAAAAAATTTATGCTTTGCCGGAATGTCATCCTGTAAAATATATTCCTGTCCATCGTGGATAACGGTTTCGCCTTTTGCCAGGTTTTGAAGCGCAACCAATACATTGTCGTTAGGATGGATTTTTAAAATTCTCGTAACCATTTTAAATTGTTCTTTCTGAATGCAAGTTACCTAAAGTTTCTTTTGCACCTTTTGTTTGTAATAAATCGATATATGATTTTACTGCCGCGTTAAAGCCGGGATAATTGTTTAAATTTTTATCCCACAGGCGCCTGTCGCCAAGGGTATTGTCTACCACTGTTTCAGGGTTTTTCCAGTATTCGTGTAAAATTGCGGCAAATTCATCATCAATAGGGTACGTTTTGCCGTTTACATTTGCAACAAAGGCATCGCCATCTTTACCTACATTCATGAAAAGGATGTAGGCTGCAACACCCAGTGCAGTAAGCTGAGGCACTTCATTTTTTAATGCATAGTATCTCCTGATCAAAGGCATGTTACGCATTTGCAGTTTTGATGTGAAGTTTAAGGTAATGGCCTGCCACTTGTGCTCTAATGCGGGATTGCTGAAACGATCAATTACGCTCTTTGCAAAGGCAAGGGCCTCATCGTAAGTAATGTCTTCGTTGACTACAACCGGGGCAATTTCGTCCTGCATCAGTTTTGAAACGTGCGCTGAGAACTCCTCGTTGGCCATGGCTTCTTTTACCGTGTTAAAATCAGCTAAAATAGCCAGTCCACAGCTAATGGTATGGGTTCCGTTCAGTAAACGGAGTTTTAATTCTTTAAATTTATCGATTGATGGCACAATGAAAATACCTTTATCGGCTTTGGCGAAGGATAAAATTTCTTTTACCTTTTCGCTCGATGATTCGATGGCCCAAAGTCTGAAAGGCTCAGCCATAATCATTAGTTCATCTTCGTAACCCAATTCGCTTTCAATGGCTTTTTGCTCAGCTGTCGGCAATTTTCCCGGTACAATGCGATCAACCAAGGTTTTACAGAAATGATTGGCTGTTTTTAACCAGTTTTCGAAATCCCAGCCCAGTTTGTTTTGGATCGCCAGGTTCAATACAATCTCTTTCAGTTTATCGGCATTATCGCTAATGAGTTCGGTCGGCACAATCACCATTCCGCTTTCAGCCGATCCGTTAAAGGCTTTGTAGCGTTCGTGCAAAAAGGCAAGCAGTTTGCCAGGGTAAGATTGTGGTGGGTTATCGGTAATTTTATCTTCGCTTTTTACAATGCCTACTTCGGTAGTATTCGAAATCACCACCTGCATTTCTGGCTGATGTGCTGCCTTTAAAATTTCGGCCCAATCCTGCGACGCCGATAATACACGACTGATAGATGAATTGATGGTATTTTCTTCTACATTAACGCCATCTTCTATACCTTTAACACGCAAGGTATATAGGTTGTCTTGTTGTGAGAAGGCATCGGCACCACCTTTTGATGTCGATTTAACAACCAATACACGGCCATTAAAAATACCCTGATGGTTGGCCTTGTCAATGAAATAATCGGGTAAACCACGCAGTAAAACGCCGGTACCAAATTGGATTACCTTTTCGGGTAATGCTAAAATTTCAGCGCTTGGTTTGGTAACCTTGTCGCCGCTGATGTTGCTTAAATTTTCTTTGTTTAAAATCATTGCTGTGTCTTTTCTGTCATTTGCTTTTTTCGCCGCAATGACGTGTTAAACCATTATTTTATTTCCCGTTTGTGGCTAACCACTTCGGATAATCTTTTTCTATAAATTTTTGTGCCCAGCTGCCGTACCAGGCATAGCCGTTTCTGCGCTCAGGAATCAGTTCCTCCAGTTTTAGTTTAATGCTGTTGTCCCTATCGCCGAAAATCGGGATGTTTTTATCCAGGTCGTAAAAACGGGCCCACACCATTGATGATTGATCTGCAACCAATGCTGCCGTTTTTTCTTTGGTTTTAGGGTCGGTGCCCCGATCGAAACGGTAACCAGCAATTTTGTAGGTATTAAACCAATTGTAAGCTGCGGTTATAGCGGCTTTAATTTCGGGCGAAGGATTTTTAAATCGCATTAAAAAACGGGTAATGCCCATCGATTCGCTTGTACTTAAAGATGCCGGCTCAAAATTCCGTGCTTTTGCAGGTAACAGGCTGTCTTTATCGTATTGGGCAGCCCAAATGGTTAAAACGCCATTTTGTTTTACCTGAGTTTTTAAAATACAGGCTGTGCCTTTGGCAACCGCTTGCGCTGCTTTTGGGATGTAGGCCGCATTCACAACTTCAAAATCATTTTTTTTGGTTGCAATGTCGTCGAGTATACTGAGCACATTGATCATGGCATCATCATTATAGGTAATCTCTGAGCGATATAAAGCTTTATCGGGATAATATTGTGGCCAGCCACCATTAGTGTATTGGGCTTCGAGAATATAATCAATTCCTTTTTCGGCAGCTTTCAGGTAAGTCGGGTTTTGCGTTTTTTTATAAGCTTTAACCAAATAAACTACCTCTCTGCTGGTGGCTTTGTTATCGAATGTAGCATGTAAATCTTTAGTGGCTTTTATTTTGGCCAAAAGCTCAGAGGTTAATGTTGCTCCATAGTTAACCACACTTTTATCTTCCAGTTGTTTTGGCCAGCCGCCATTACCCAGCTGATAAACCAGCATTTTCTCGGCGGTCGAATCTGTAGCTTGCTGCGCAAAGCACGAAAGCATCAGCGTGCTACAAATCAGGGTTAAAACTATTTTTATTTTCATCGTTTTGTTTTTTCGTTCTTTTGGCTCGGAAGCACGGATTAACACGAAATTGCTTTTTCATTTGCCGTGGTTCGTGTCCCCACGAACCATTTAACCTATAGGTTGGTGTCCTCACCGACCTATTATCTATTTATTTCTTCCCCGGAACCTGTTTAATCAGCCAGTTTACCAGATCGTTTGTGGCTTTAAAATTTTCCAGGTCAGCCGGTAACTTTCTGCCATCAATGTATTCGTTGTAAAACCAGGGATCACCAACTGCGAAAACGGTTCCTTTACCATATTTTGCCGTAGCGATCAGCACATCGCCATTGTCAGTCAAAGCTGAAACGGCAGGCGCTTTAGCCACAATTGTCGAAATTTCTTTGATGTAAACTTTTTTAGCCGTTTTGAAAATTGCATTTCCTGCCGGGATTTTTACTGCTCCCTGCTCAAAGTTTGTACCCTGCACTTTGTTGCGGCTGTCTTCATTAAATTTAATTCCGAAAGTTTCAGGAAGCACATTGAATTTGCTGATTTCGCAATTGCCCACATCGTTAAGCAGCAATACCAATACGCCACCGGCCTTAACCCATGCTGCAATTTGCTTCGCATGCTCAGCATTCATGTAATTAGGGCTGGCTGTTTCTTTTTCGGTATCAGGATCTACAATAATGTAAATGTTACTGCCTTTTAAGTTTGCTGTGGTTGGGGCTGTTTTAAGGGTAGCAGTTTTAACACCAGCATCGTTAAATACCTTTCCAAACAATGAAAAACCATTGTTATCGTCTTCTTCCCAAAGGTAGTGGAAAGGGATTTTATCGCCGGTTGGCCCGGTCATGTATTCGTTATTGAAGAAATTATCAACGGTTACGGTTAAACCCTTTCCGGTTTTCGGCAGGACATCAATTTCCATTTCAGCCGAAGCGCAGATAAAAGCACCTACTCCTTTGGGATCATTGGTAATTACTTTTTCGCTGATATAGTATTCGAAACTGCCGTCGCGGTATTTTGGTTTTCCTCCCAGGCCAGAAACAGAAACGGTTTTAGTCAGGTTGATCCTTTCGTTACCCGCAGGCTCAACAAATTCTTTCTTTAGACCGGCATAACCTTTATTGGCAGCTGCCATAAAAGATGGGGCTAACCAGCCTTTGCGTACTCCCTTGGCCAATCCGTATACAAACATGCTCGATGCCGAACTTTCCAGATAGTTCCCTTTTCGGGTTGGCATATCCAGAATATCGAACCAAACGCCCGATTTAGGATCCTGATATTTTACAGCAGCAGTTGCCGTACGGTTTAAAATGGCTAACAACTCGGCTCTTTTGGGGTGATTGGTGGGGAAATTATCCAGCACATCAACCAATGCCATAATGTACCAACCCATAGCCCTGCCCCAGAAATTTGCCGAGCGTCCTGTTGTTTTATTGGCCCATTGTTCTGCTCTGCTTTCATCGTAGCCATGGTACAATAAACCTGTTTTATTATCGCGGGAGTTTTTCTCCATTAAAATAAACTGTTTCGCGATATCGTCAAAAGCAGCATCTTTTTTCATCAATTTAGCATATTCAGCATAGAAGGGCTCGCCCATGTACAAACCATCAAGCCACATTTGGTTGGGGTAAATTTTCTTATGCCAGAAACCACCTTCCTGGGTACGAGGTTGTTTTTGCAGCTGATCGTAAAGCTTAGTTGCAGCTAACAGGTATTTCTGCTGGCCGGTAACTTTGTAAAGCAAAAGCAGCGAACGACCATTTTTAACATTATCGATGTTATAATCTTCAGTTTTATAAGTATTGATGTTACCTTCTTTATCTAAATAGGCATCCATCGAGCTTTGCACGTATTTGAAATATTTTCCCTCGCCGGTATTGCGCCAAACTGCAGCAGCACCTTCCAAAACTACTCCCATATCGTAGGTCCATTTTGGGCCTTTGGCACCTTTAAGCAAGGTGGTATCCTGAAACAGTTTTTCCATGGCCGTTAACGTTAGCTGTTCCGACAATTTCTTCTGCGCCTGGCCATTTTGTACAAAAACGGTAAGGAATACTAAGGTTGCTGTAAGGTATATAATTGATCGCTTCATCTTTATTATTTTGAAATCTCCAATACAGATTTATTTACTTCTGTGCCAAAAGCTGATGTTTTTTTGGCTTTCTGAACATCAGTTCCCGTTATTTTTACCCCTTTGGTTTTTTCGCCGGTGATATCGAATAAAAGTTCAGCACCTTTTTTATACTGAAGGCCGTTGATATTAATGTTAGCTCCGTTTTGCACATGCACAACTGGATTGGTATCGTTGGTAATGACCTTAACATTTTTCAGGAAAATATTTGATGCTTCGATAATCTCAATGCCTTTTTTCGATTGAACCGTTACATTTTCGAGGTAGATATCCTTAATATTCATTTCGGGCAAACCCCTGAAAAATATGGCTTTTTCGGCGCCATTGGCCACCACATCTTTAATGTAGAAATTTCTGAATTGTGGGGTAGCCTCAGTAACCGGAACAGTAACAGTTTTAATGGCTTCGCGTTTTTCGCCTGCCAAAGGAACCGGATCAACTGCGGCATAATACATGTCGAATAAAATGGCTTCTCCCGGAATGTCGATCATATTGATGTTATTCACATAAATGTTTTCCACTACGCCGCCTCGGCCACGTGTGGTTTTAAAACGCAGACCAATATCGGTACCAATGAAAGAGCAGTTGTATACCCATATATTTTTGGCACCACCACTCATTTCGCTACCGATAACGAAACCGCCGTGTGCGTGGTAAACTATATTGTTTCTGATAATTACATTTTCGGTAGGTACGCCACGTTTGCGGCCGGCTTCATCCCTGCCAGATTTAATGCAGATTCCATCATCACCCACATCAAAAGTGCTGCCCTCAATCAATACATTTTTGCACGATTCTACATCCACACCATCGCCATTTTGTGCAAACCAGGGGTTTTTAACCTGCAGATTTCTTAAAGTCAGATCTTCGCAAAGTAAAGGATGCAAATTCCAGGCTGGCGAATTTTGGAAGGTAACGCCCTCTAAAAGTACTTTTTTACAGCCTGTTAATACCACCAGGTTAGGGCGAAGGAAATCTTTAATATCTTCATAATCGGCAGCCGTTTTACCAGCCTCAATTACACCTGCATTTTTTGTGTTCGAACCTTTAACTGTTTTTTCTGATGGGTACCACATTTTGCCATCGGCCCTTACTATCCCCCCTGATGCAACCAATGTTTTCCACTGGGTTTCGGTAAGTTTATCTTTTTTAACCATACGCCATGCACCGCCGTTTCCATCAATAATACCCGCACCGGTAATTGCTATGTTTTGTAGGTTGAGGCCTGAAATAGGGCTTTGGTTGCGCCATGCGGGTTGTCCTTCCCAATTTCCCTGAACCAGTTTATATTGTGTAAAATCATCGGTAAACTGCAAAATCGCATCGCGTTTTAAGTGCAGGTTTACATTACTTTTTAATTCTATTGGTCCGGTTAACCATAATCCAGAAGGGATTAAAACCACGCCGCCACCTTTTTGGCTTACTGCCTCAATGGTTTTGTTAATGCTTTGGGTGTTTAAAAAAAGCCCGTCGCCTTTAGCCCCAAAGCTGGTAATGTTGGTTGTATCGGCCTTAAATTTAACTTGTGCAATAACGGGCAATGTTTGCTTTTGTTGAGCAATAGCCGAACATGCAGCCGATATTAAAATACATGTGAGCGCTATTTTTGTCCGGCAGAAACTACCTGTTAAATGTTTCATTGTTGGTGCTGTTAAATTATATTTGGTTAATCGTATAACAAGTGTACGTTGTTTGCTCCTAAAACAGAAGAGAAATCTATGCAATCGTTGCCGGAAAACAAACGCAAAAAGCACCTCTTTAGAGATGCTTTTGTGTTGATTATCAGTTTTTTATATTGATTATTTAGCCTCCGGTTGCCACCCTCGGAAAACGTTTTCCAAAATATACGTGTTATACTCAATATCTGTTAATTGGTGCGACCATTTGGCCCTTTCTGCTGGATTTGCTCCCTTTCCAATGCTTTTGTATTCAGCATAATATGCCGTTTGTTCGTTACTTGTTTTCCCCCAGTTGTTCCAGCCTTCCGGGCGGATTAAATCGGGCAGTGTGCAGTTTAAATAAGCCACTTTGGCGTAAGGTCTCCAGGGACGACCCAGATAAAAACTATTTGCCAGTGCATCACCTTTAACGATACATTTGTTAAAAACATAACCAAATTTAGTGGTATCAGCAGTTGATGCTGCTGTAATGTACCCTGCCTTTTTGCAATAAAGTGTACAGTTTTCGAACCAGGCGGTTGCAGCTCCAAAAATGAAATCAACTGTTCCTTCAATATAGCAATTTTTATAATACTGGCGATTGTTGCCGCCATAGGTATATAGTGTATCCTGAAAGCCCAAAAACCTGCAGTTAACGAAAACAGATTTATCGCCACCTGCCCAAACCGCTACGGCCTGCCCAACCGGGCCCGATGAATTTTCGAAAGTGATGTTCTCTGCCGAAAAACTTTCGCCATAAATGTAAAAACTGGATGAGCCTGAAGTGCCTTTTTCTTCGCCAAAAGTGTTTTTCTTTTGGGCATAATCATCATAGGTTAAAACGGTTTCGTTAAGGCTTTCGCCAATCAGTTTTACATTTTTTTTCGATGCTGCCAAAACCAGCTTTTCTTTGTAAACGCCTTTTTTAATGAAAATTACTGTGGTTTTATTTCTGAAATCGGGTACGGCATGAATGGCTTCCTGCACAGTTTTAAAATTTCCGCTTCCATCTGCAGCGACTATAAAATCGGGTTTAACCTCCAATGCATGTGCAGCAAGGGCAAAGACCGTTAAAAAGAATAAAGCAATTGTTTTCATATCTATTTGGCTAGGCTTAAAATAAAATCGGCCACGTAAAAGTATGAACTTCATCACGCAGCCGTGTTTTAAATATATGATGAACAATTTTAAACATTAATATTCATCAGGAAGAAGTTTTATCGAAATTAAAACATGCAAACGATGTCGGGAACGATTGCACAATATCTGCTTGCCTTGAAATAAAAAAAGGCTTAATCTTGTTGATAGCCAAATATGACCAAAACATCATTGTAAGATGAAAAAGCTGCTTAGTTCAATTCTTATTATAGGCCTTGTTACAGGTGCATTTGCACAACAAAGCCCTTCAAACAGATACATTTCTAAAGTCTGGGTTTCGGATCTGGGAAATGGAACCTATAAAAACCCGATTGTAAATGCCGATTATTCCGATCCGGATGCGATCCGCGTAGGCGACGATTTTTACATGATAGCATCCAGTTTTGATGCTGTTCCGGGCTTGCCAATTTTGCATTCTAAAGATCTGGTGAACTGGAAGATCATTGGCCATGCCCTAAAACGCCAGCCCCCATTCGATCATTTTGAAAAAACACAACATGGCAATGGGGTTTGGGCGCCTTCAATCCGTTACCACAATGGCGAGTTTTATATCTATTACCCCGATCCTGATTTTGGGATTTATGTAACCCGGGCCAAAACCATTACCGGCGATTGGTCTGCCCCGCAATTGGTCGCAGCTGGTAAAGGTTTGATTGATCCATGCCCGTTTTGGGATGAGGACGGGAAAGCTTACCTCGCTTACGCCTACGCAGGCAGCCGTGCTGGTATTAAAAGTGTTTTGGCTATTATGCCGCTAAGTAATGATGGAAGCAAAGCATTGGCCAAAGGCAGGATTGTTTACGACGGACATGAGCTCGACCCAACCATTGAAGGGCCGAAATTTTATAAACGCAACGGTTACTATTATCTGTTTGCACCTGCCGGAGGTGTTTCTACTGGCTGGCAATTGATATTGCGCAGTAAAAATGTTTATGGCCCTTACGAAAGAAAGGTAGCCATGGATCAGGGTAAGTCAGCGGTTAATGGGCCACATCAGGGTGCCTGGGTAAATACACCAACCGGCGAAGATTGGTTTTTGCACTTTCAGGATAAAGATGCTTATGGCCGAGTGGTGCACTTACAACCTATGAAATGGGTAAAAGACTGGCCGGTTATCGGTTTAGATAAAGATGGCGATGGTGTGGGCGAACCGGTAGCAGTTTATAAAAAACCGAATGTGGGTAAAGTATATCCGGTAGAAAATCCGGTTGAAAGTGATGAATTCGGATCGGTTGATTTAGGTCTGCAATGGCAATGGCAGGCAAACCCACAGCCCACCTGGTGGTTTACCGATGCTAGCAAGGGTGTTTTAAAATTATACACCTCAAAAATTCCCGAGGAGGCTAAAAACCTTTGGGATGTGCCCAATTTATTGATGCAGAAATTTCCTGCTGATGAGTTTATGGCAACAACTAAACTTAATTTTAAACCCAACCCGAAACTCGAGAATGAAAAAACCGGCTTAGTGGTTATGGGCAGAAGCTATGCCCAGATTAGCATTAAAAGCAAAAAGGATGGGTTATATCTGATGTATGGTGTTTGCCAAAGTGCGGATAAAGGTAAAGCTGAAAATGAAAAGGAGGTTATCAAACTTAAGTCAACATCGGTACAGTTAAGGGTACAAGTTACCAACGGAGCCAAATGCCAGTTTAGTTATAGCGAAGATGGAATTACTTTTAGCCCGGTTGGCGAGGAATTTCAGGCTGTAGCAGGGCAATGGATTGGCGCAAAGCTTGGTTTATTTGCCGTCCGCGATGCGCAGACAAACGATTCGGGAATTGCCGAATACGATTGGTTTAGGGTAGAAGCAATTAAATAATGGATTAGCAAAATGAAACACTTTAAATTGATTACCGCAGTTGTAGCTATTGGCTTTTTGCTGATGTCTTTTATCAGCAAACCCAAACCGGTTAAGGTTTATTTAATTGGCGATTCGACAGTTGCAGATTATACACTGGAAGAAGGCTACATGCAGAAACGATACCCCCTTACTGGCTGGGGACAGGTTTTTCAGTCTTTTTTGCAAAGAGATAGCCTAAAAAAATTAAGCCGGCTAATTAAAGGTGACAGCGCTTTGGTAGTTGATAAAGCAAAAGGCGGCAGGAGTACGCGGAGTTTTTTTGAAGAAGGCAGGTGGAAAGAAGTTTTAGCCGCCCTTGAAAAGAATGATCTGGTATTGATTCAGTTTGGTCATAATGATGCCGCAAAAGATAAGCCTGAACGTTACGTAGATATTCCGGGTTACAAAGATTTTTTGAAAATGTATGTAAATGAAACCCGGGCAAAAGGCGCTATCCCGATACTTATAACACCTGTTACCCGAAATTATCCATGGAAGGATGGTAAGCTGGGCAGCGCACATGGCGAATATCCGCAGGCGGTAAGAGATGTAGCTAAGGCATTACGTGTACCGCTTATCGATTTAACCACACTTTCGGCCGATTTTTTTACCACAAAAGGTCAGGAATATGTGAGCAAGAATTATTTTATGAATTTAGATTCGGCTAAGTATGAGGCTTATCCGAAGGGGCAAAAAGACAATACCCATTTTCAGCCTGAAGGTGCAAAGGTGGTTGCGGGCCTGGTGTTCGCAGCGCTAAAAAAGTTTAAAAACCCATCAGGTTTTTAAAGCCTGATGGGTCTAAACATTTATCCAACAATTACTTTTGCGGTAATGGCCAGTCTGTTCCAGGCATTGATGGTAACAATGGCCATAATGATATTGGTAATTTCGGCTTCGCTAAAGAAACTGGCAACTTTTTGATAAGTGGCATCAGAAACGTGATTACTGATCAAGGTTACCTCTTCAGTTAAAGCAATAACGGCTTTCTCTTTTTCGGTAAACAAGGTGGTTTCTTTCCAGGCACTTAACAGATACAACCTTTGTTCAGTTTCACCTATTTTGCGTGCATCGGCCGAGTGCATGTTTAAACAAAATGCGCAACCGTTAATTTGCGATGCCCTCATTTTAATCAGTTCTGAAAGAATGGGGTCGATTTTGCTGGTTGATAAATATTTCTCTAAGGCATACATGGCCTGATAGGCAGCCGGATCTACTTTTGGGATATCAATTCTACTTTCCATTTTTTTATTGTTTTTGATTACGATGTAAAGTTCCGCATCCCGGCGCTGAAAAAACTTAATGTAGTTTAAGAAAAGTATTTAACCGCAAAGGCCGCTAAGTTTGCGCAGCGCTATGCCTTTAATATCCCAATCCTGCTACATTTATAAATTAACCACAGAGGGAAAAGAGTTTTCACAGAGAGGCACTGAGAAATTTATTTGACATGTTACGCTTAATGCACCCAACTCCGTGTGCTTTGTGGTTAAAAGCATAGGTCAATCCCTTAAGTTAACTACAGAGGTAAAAGTAGTTTTCACAGAGAGGCACTGAGAAATTTATTTGACATGTTACACTTAGTGCACCCAACTCTGTGTGCTTTGTGTCCTACTCCGTGTACTTTGTGGTTAAAAATGGAATTTAAATGTTAACCGTAAAGGTCGTTAAGTATTTGCGCAAAGCTACGCAAAGAGATATGCATCCAACTCTGCGTACTTTGTGTTTCTGTTTCGTGTACTTTGCGGTTAAAAAAGCGAGGTCACTTCTTCGCTCTGATCTTACTTAAAAACTCAGGCGTGAAGCCCAGGTAAGAAGCCAGCATATATTGTGGTACCCTTTGTACAAATTCGGGGAAGAGCTGGTTAAAGTGGCGGTATCTTTCTTCAGCGGTTTGGCTATACAGATACCTGATCCGCATTTGTGATGCCTGGTGATTTTTTTGTAAAATCAGCCTGAAATACCTTTCCAGTTTGGGTAACTTATTGAACATTTCATCATAATGGTGGTGTTCAATGGCAATAACCTCAGTATTTTCTGCTGCCTGAATATAAAATTCTGAAGATTTTTGAAATAAAAAGCTGGTCAGATCTGTAATCCACCAATTTTCTATCGCAAATTGAGTGGTTTGCTCGGCACCTTTAATGTCTATAAAATAAAGTCTGAGGCAACCCTTTACCACAAAGTAATTGGCCCTGCAGGTTTGCCCTTCTTCCAATAAAAAGGTTTTCTTTTTAACTGAAAAAGATTTGAGTAGCGATGCAAGTGTTTCTTGTTCATCGCTATTCAAATCTATAAATTTATTAATGTGGTTATAAAGGGCGCTGTACATTATTAATTTTTAAGCTAAATTAATAATAATTCAGGCTTACATATCTGCTGCTTTTAAAATATCGCTGGCATAGTTGCCCCAATCTTTTAAAGCGCCTTTTAAAATATCGCTCAATTGTTTTTTACTAACGGGCTTACCTTTCGCAGGCACTTTGAGCTGCGTACTGGCTACTTCAGTATCCTTAACTGCCGTAGCAAACCAGGTAATGTGCTCGCGAGGCAAGGCGACGCCTAATATCATCCCAGGCAATCCGCTAAAGGTTTCAGGACCACCCGAAACCGGAATCAAATCGGTATAAAATGCCACCACGTAAATCGAATCCATGATTAGTGCGTTTGCCCTGCGACAGTTATAGCCAGCGATTTCCCTAAATTCATCGGTTATTTTCCAGTTTATTTTGCGTACAGAATCTTTAACCAGGTAAGTTTCTTCATAAATTGATTTTTGATTGATAAGGGTTGAAGTTTTTAAATTGGTTAAAATAATATTGTTCTGCTTAGCTGAAGCAAAGTTGCTAGCCCAGTTGTTGCCAACAGTTTCATCGGGTATTGGATTAAAAAACGTTTGATCGTTTTTAAAAACCAGGTCGCTTTTTAAAGTTTTAAACTGCGGGTTATTTTTCTGATACTGTTCAAATGCCTGTGCACTCCAGAAATTATCAGGATATCGCTTGATCTGGTCTTTAAGCAAGGCATAAATATTTATCTTTTTTTCAAATTGAATGGTACCCTGGTGTACAAACCTGGCATGTTGTGCCATTGCATAATTTACAGTGCAAAAAAGCATCATTATGGCATATCTTAATTTCATTTTTATAATAATTTTAAAAGATCAGTTATATAATATTTAGTCTTTTTAACAGTGTTTGTTGATTATTTTTGAGGTGCTCCACCACCCATTTTATTAAAATCCCAAACAAGGGAGAACATAAAGTAACGGCTGATATTGTTGTAATTGGTTTGCGTAATGATGTTGGAATAAGCATACCTTCTAAATCCGCGGTTTTGGTTAAACAAATCGTTTCCACGGATGGTAAATTTCAGATCTTCCTTTTTGAAGAAAGACTTGGTAATCGAAGCGTTAACAATCATCTGTTGAAAACTGGTATCAAATGCTTGAGAACTAGGAGTATAAGTATATTGGCCATCTGCCTGGATCTTAAATTTCTTAGGCAAAGTAAAACCAAGGCCAGCCCAGCCCTGCATGCCCCATCCTTTGTTTGAACGATCTTTTTGTAAAGAGCTTACCTGTGCATTGTAACTTGGTCCGAAATTAAGATAGAATTCGCTTTTATCTTTATAACGATTAATATCTATGGTAGGACTGAAACGGGTAGAAACCACCTCATTTAATTCTACAACATTACTCAGCTGGCTTTTCACATAACTGTAGCTGGTACTGCCGCCTGCACTCAGGTTTAAACCAATATTCGCATCGAATAAAAACTTTAATTTTCTACTAATGCTACCATATACGTTGTAGTTAACAGGTGTTTTATCTGTTAAATTAACCGATTTAACAATTGTTTTACCAATAGCATCCGTTTCAGTATTACTTACAATAGCATTGTTTGCAAAGCCAACGCCGCCACCAATATATATAGATCGTTGTGTTAAAACTTTATATGAATTATAGTTCAGGTTGAAACGACTATCGAATGATGGTGCCAGATTAGGGTTACCCAGGGGCTGATACAGTGGATTGTCATTCACCCTCACCGGTTGCAACTGGCTAACAGTAGGCTGATTGGTATTCCCGTTATAGCTTATCCGTATTGATTTTTGTGCTGAGAATTTATACTGGTAACTGGCCTGTGGCAACCAGTTAACAAAGCTCCTTTTGTAACTTTGACCTGAGAGTTGCTCAAACTGATCGAAATTTACTGCACTTACTCTGCTGCCAAAGCTCAAAGTGGTTTTCGGTTTCCTATAATTAAATACTACTCCACCCTGATTGATGTATTGGGTAGCTTTAAAATCGTTACTAAAGTCAGTATCTAATACATCGTAATTTCCGGGAGTAGATTGATTGAATGACTTACGATCGGAACGGCTGTCGTTAAGAACAAAGCCATAGTTAAAAACCAAGGCTATTGATTTAGTAATAGGTTCGTTATAGGTTATATTCGTGTTAAGAACACTATTGCGTGTATTGTTTGTTTTGTACTGATCGGTTATTTGAGGGGTATTTTCTACGCCCGATGCAGTGAAAGATCTTACATCAGAATGTAGAAAGCCCGTTCCGTTAATCTCATTTAATTTTTGACTAACACTAATGGAATAATTACGGCCTAATTTTTTAAGCTTTTTAGTGTATAGTGCCGATATATTAAAACTTTGCTCTTTACCGTCGTTACTGTTCGATTGATTATTGCTGTTTAGTAACGAATTATTGCCCCTTCGGCCTTCACTAAATGAAGAGGAAGTATTATCACTATTTTTTAATGTCCCGTCAACAATTACTTTCAGATTGCTTGTAGTGTCTAGTTTAATGGTATACGTAGCATCTAGCTTTTGTCTGAATATATTACGATCAGAATTTTCGTCGGTATTGGTGTTAATAATTCCATCTGGTAAATTGTTTTGGCTAATGGTATTTTTAGTGGTTTTAATCCCTAAAGCTCCCAATTTGTAATTGGTATTGATGGTTTCTTTATCATCGTTCCACTTATTATCGTAATGTGCACCTCCTGTTATGGCTTTGGGTATCCCTTCGCCATAATAGCTGCCACCTTCAAGTTCATCGCCACCGCCATAACTAAACCACATGCTTCCATCATCGCTCATTTGCATATTGTCTCCGCTTGTGCCTAATTTATTGTTGTCTTGCCAGCTTAATCCGGTTGTACCGTTATTACCGGCTGTTCCATAAACTGAGAATTTTTGCTTGGCTTTAAATCGATTAAATAAAACCTGACCTTTGTAAAAATCATCGGTACCATACCCTAAATCTACCTTGCCGAAATAACCACTTTTTTTATCTTCTTTTAATTTAATATTGATGGTTTGTGTTTTCTGTCCATCGTCAACTCCGGTAAATGCTGCCTGATCGCTTGATTTTTCGTAAAGCTGCACTTTGTCAACCATATCGGCCCTTAAATTTTTGGTAACCAGTGTGGGATCATCGCCAAAAAATTCTTCTCCGTCTACCAATACTTTCGGAACCGTTTTTCCCTGGGCTGTAATTTTACCGTCTTTATCAACCTGGATACCAGGCAACTTTTTTAATAAATCTTCTACCTTATCGTTGGGTTGTATACTATAACTTGATGCATTAAATTCAGTAGTGTCACCCTTAATCTTAATGGCTGTTTTCTCCCCCTTGATAATTACATCGGCTAATATTTTAGCCATTCCCGTCAGGTTAATTTTGCTGTAATCTTTAACCAGCTTAGTAGAGTCAAGCGTAAAATGATCGACAAAGTCGGCGTACTGTGGGTAAGAAACCAACAAGATAAATTTACCATTTTTAATGCCCGTGAGTTCAAAAGTGCCGTTTTCCGCCGCCCTGGTAAATTTTACCAGGGTAGAGTCTTTTGCATTTAAAACGGCAATAGAGCTACCCGATAAAATAGCCGTCGAAGCGGTGTCAATTGTTCGGCCTTTAATGGTATGCAAGCTCTGCGCCCTGGTGTACGATGCAATCGTGACAAAGAAGCACAGCGAGAGTAATAAACGTTTCATATAGAAAGGATCTGTTTTGTTTTTACGAATATAGAACTAATACGTTAGTTATTTGTTAAGTTTTAACCTTTTTTAACATATCTGCTTAATTCTCAATATCGCTTACTCTTTGCTGGGCTAACAAACCAAATTTCGTATAGGTTAATTGGGCGTTTGTCTATAAATACATGGATATGGTATAATAGCGCCTTACTGCCTGAAACGTTTTGAATAAACGACCGTCTTATTTACAGGAAAAAGCCTGGTAATAAGGGATTTAAAATAAAAGTTTACAAAACATAAAATATTAAGGTCATGAAAAATTCTATTCAAAAATTATTTGCAGCTGCATTGGTAATGGTTACTTTAAGTAGCGCAGCAGTAGTTGCTAATGCAACAGAAAACACAGCAAGCTATACTGCTTTAAACAATGTTAAAAACATTAGTAAAGTTGTGGTATCGGGCAATGTTAATTTAATCCTGGTTCAGGATGCCAAAGAAAGTGTTGAGGTTTACGATCAATACTATGGCAAAAATGCAATGGTGCAACAACAAGGCGCTGAGCTGAGAATCAGTTCTTTTGATAAAAATACGCTAACGGTTGTTGCCCACGTTAATAATCTGACAACAATTGAAGCTTCAAACACTGCAACGGTAAGCACAGCAGGCAACTTTAACCTGTTAAACCTGAATATTGTACTTAGCGACAAAGCATCAGCAGATATAACAGCCAATACGGTTAATTTATCGACCGAAATTAATGATGCTGCAACGTTAAAGTTAGCAGGTTCTACCGAAGAACATACAGCTGTAATCGGGGCAGAATCGAAAATTAAAATGGGCGATTTTACTGCTGCCGAAAGTACCATTAAAGTTGCGGTTAAACCAGCAGTGTTGGCCAACAGCAATCCATCACGTTATGCTGACATTGACATTGCTTTATTGGAAAAACTATTCTAACTCCATCATATATTTTAAATGTTGGTCGGGATTTGCAATCCCGACCTTTTTTATGCAGACAAGTAGTGGTTAATTTTTTTGAAAAATGGTCAATGAAAGCTGCATTTGTAATGCAGGATAATATAATCTATTCTGGCGATACAATCGCCACGCTACCCTGGTCCGGATTACAAATCCGGACCAACAAGAAGATTTATCTACAAATCAAATTTTATGCCTTGTGCCAGTGGGAGGGTATTTGAGTAATTAATGGTATTGGTTTGTCTACGCATATAAGCTTTCCAGGCATCCGATCCACTTTCGCGGCCACCACCGGTTTCCTTTTCGCCACCAAAAGCGCCGCCAATTTCGGCACCCGATGTACCGATATTTACATTGGCTATACCACAATCCGATCCATTGGCTGATAAAAATTGCTCTGCCTCTCTCAGGTTTAAAGTCATAATGGCTGATGAAAGCCCTTGTGGAACACCGTTTTGCAGCGCAATTGCCTCATCAAGTGTTTTGTATTTAATTAAATATAAAATTGGGGCAAAGGTTTCGTGTTGTACAATTTTAAAATCGTTTTTTACTTCGGCAATGCATGGTTTAACATAGCATCCACTTTGGTAAGCCTCACCAGTGAATACACCACCCTCTACCAGGAAACGACCGCCTTCAGCTTTGCATTTTTCAATCGAATCGAGGTAAGCTGCAACCGCATCAGTATCAATCAGCGGACCAACATGGTTGTTTTGATCTAAAGGATCGCCAATGCGTAGTTGTCCGTAGGCATTAACCAGTTTTGAGGTGAAAGCACCGTAAACACTTTCGTGGATAATCAATCTGCGGGTAGAGGTACATCGCTGTCCGGCAGTACCTACAGCACCAAATACAGCGCCAATTAAACTCATATCTAAATCGGCATGTTCCGAAATAATAATGGCATTGTTACCGCCTAATTCGAGCAGGCTTTTACCCAGGCGTGCGCCTACAGCAGCAGCAACGGCTTTACCCATTCGGGTTGATCCGGTTGCTGAAACCAAAGGAACCCGGCCATCATTGGTCATCAGCTCGCCAACTTCCTTATCGCCTAAAATTAAACTGCATACACCTTCTGCAACATCATTTTCTTTAAAAACCTTTGCAATAATATACTGACAGGCAATAGCGGTTAATGGCGTTTTTTCTGATGGTTTCCAGATACAAACATTACCACAAACCAGGGCTAAAGCCGCATTCCAGCTCCAAACCGCAACAGGGAAATTAAAAGCGGAGATAATGCTTACAATACCCAGGGGATGCCATTGCTCGTACATGCGGTGATTGGGACGTTCGCTGTGCATGGTTAAACCGTACAACTGGCGCGATAAACCTACAGCAAAATCGCAGATATCGATCATTTCCTGCACCTCCCCAAAACCTTCCTGTAAGCTTTTACCCATTTCGTATGAAACCAGTGCGCCTAACTCCGATTTGTTTTCGCGTAGGGCATCGCCAAACTGACGCACAATCTCGCCGCGCTTTGGTGCTGGTACACTACGCCATTCGGTAAAGGCGGTCTGGGCCTTAAGCACAACCGTTTCATAGTCAGCACCGGTGGCTACTTTAGCCGAGGCAATCAGTTTCCCATCCACAGGAGAAAAACTTTCTAATGTTTTGGTATTGGCTGTTCCTCCCCAATGGCTCCCTGTGCTAAATGCAGCGTTATCGGCAGTTATGCCCAATTTGTTTAAAATAGATTGAATATCTGTAGTCATATCTCTATCGGTTTACACAAAAAAACAAAAAAATAAAGGAAAGCAGGCTACGTTTTGCGCTTAACTTTATCACAATTCTTAATATCTTGCCCTAACTTTTACTAAAAACGACTACTCAATGAAAAACATTAAATTATTACTTGTCGCTATTTTAGGCTTTGGGCTCAGCCTTAACGCCCAAACTAAAAAGGCTACCAACACCCTACTGTGGGAAATTTCTGGAAACGGATTAAAGAAACCATCCTATTTATTTGGAACGCATCATTTTACCAGCAGAAAATTTGCCGATACGATGCGGGTTTTGCAAGAGAAATTAAAATCGGTTGATGGAGTTGTAGGCGAAATTGTAATGGATAGCACCGTACAAGGGCGAATGGCCCCGTTTTTAATGATGAAAAATAATACGCTTGATAGTTTATTTACCCCTGCAGAGTACAAAGAGGTTGACGATTACATTAAAGCAAAAAATCCGGATATTGATTTAAAAGCACTCAACACGCTTAAACCTGCCCTGGTTAGTATCATGATTATGCTCCTCGATAATCCCGAAATAAAGGAAATAACCGATGGGATAGATGATAGCTTTCAGAAGTATGCTAAAAGTAATGCAAAATCTTTGTACGGCTTGGAAACGGCCGAATACCAGGGGGCACTGTTATTTGATAGCGATTTACAGAAACAGAAAAATGCCTTGTTAAAATCGATTAGGGAATCGGATAAGAATAAACATAAAATAAAAGAGCTAACGACTTATTACCTGACTCAGGATATGGATAAATTGACCGATTTCTTTAAAACACAGGATGAAGAAACCAAAGAATTTATGACCGAGATGCTCAAAAACCGGAATAATCGCTGGCTGGATCAATTGCCCGCTTTAATGGGAAAAGAATCGCTGTTTATTGTAGTAGGTGCAGGCCATTTGGTGGGCGATGAAGGTTTGATAAAAGGCTTGCAGGCTAAAGGTTACACCTTAAAACCAATAGCGACCAATTAGGCATAATGTAAAATTAGCTGGTAATTACCACAATTCTTAATACCTTGCCTAAAGATACTGACTTATAAAAACTTAAAAATGAATAAAAAATTTATTGCCTGTGGGGTAATGCTGGCTGCTGTTTTTGCAGCCAATCCACTTTTCGCACAGGAACAAACTGCCGAAAAATCTAATAATCTTAGCGTTTACCGCATAACTGCAACCAAGGTTAACGATCTGGTACATACCAAACTCGATGTTTCTTTTGACTATACCAAGCGCTACCTAAATGGTAAAGCATGGATAACTTTAAAACCGCATTTTTATACTACTGATTCGCTAACACTTGATGCGCAAGGCATGGATATTAAAACCGTTGCTTTGGTAGGGCCAAAAGGAAATACTCCGCTTAAATACACCTATAATGATAATAAGTTATATATCAACTTAAATAAAAAGTACGCCAACACCGAAAAATATACCGTTTATATTGCTTACACGGCTAAACCTGATGAGTTAAAGGTAAAGGGAAGTGCTGCCATAACCGATGCCAAAGGTTTGTATTTTATTAATCCTGATGGTAGCGATAAAAACAAGCCGACCCAAATCTGGACGCAGGGCGAAACTGAATCTTCATCAGCCTGGTTTCCAACTATCGATAAACCTGATCAGAAAACAACACAGGAAATTTCGATGACGGTAAAATCGAAATACACCACCCTGTCAAACGGAAAACTGGTTAGTCAGAAGCCAAATACCGATGGTACTAGAACAGATACCTGGAAAATGGATTTGCCACACTCACCATACTTGTTTATGATGGCTGTGGGTGAGTTCAAAATTACCAAAGACAGTTATAAAGGCAAGGAAGTAAGTTACTACCTGGAACCTAAGTACGCACCTTACGCGAAACAGATTTTTGGTAAAACACCTGATATGATTCAGTTTTACAGCAATTTGCTTGGCGTTGATTATCCATGGAACAAATATTCGCAGGTGGTAGGCCGCGATTACGTTTCGGGAGCCATGGAGAATACCACGGCCACCTTACATGGTGAGCATGTGCAAAAAACAGACCGTGAGCTGTTGGATGGAAACGAAGAAGGCACCATTGCGCACGAGCTTTTTCACCAATGGTTTGGCGATTATGTTACGGCCGAATCGTGGTCTAACCTAACCATGAACGAATCTTTTGCCACCTTTGGAGAGGTGATCTGGCACGGGCACGATGCCGGTCAGGATGCTGAAGATAAATCGCGTTATGAAAAACTGCAATCTTACCTCGGTTCGACCAAAAAAGGCGAAAGTCCGGTTTTGGCTCGTTTCCATTACAACGATAAGGAAGATATGTTCGATAACATCAGCTATGCCAAGGGATCTATTATTCTTTATGCGTTGAAAAACCAGATGGGCGATGCTGCATTTTACAAATCGCTTAACCGTTATTTAACTACAAATGCTTTTAAAAATGGCGAAACACATCAGTTGCGTTTAGCCATGGAAGAGGTAACCGGTAAAGACTGGAGCCCTTATTTTAACCAGTGGTATTACAGCGGCGGTCACCCGGTTTTAAGCATCGATTATGGCTACGAAAATGGTAAAGCAACCATTAAGGTTAAACAAACGCAGGATGCCAGCGTGCAGACTTTTACCTTACCGGTTAAAGTAGATATTTATGCAGGCGGGCAAAAAATCAGAAAAGAAATTCTGATTAACAGCCGCGAGCAAAACTTTAGCTTCGATGTTAGCACTAAGCCTGACCTGATAGATTTTGATACAGATAAAATTGTGGTGGGCGAAACCAACGACAATAAAACAGCCGAAAACTATTATTTCCAGTATAAAAATGCGCCTAGTTATGCCAACAGGATCGAAGCGCTGCAGTTTATTATGCAAAGCAAAGCCAACAGCGGGCAGCAGGTACTGTTAGCTGGATTGAAAGATAAATCGGCCGATTTACGTGCGCTGAGTATTGATGGTTTGAATTTAGAAGATGCGCAGATTAAAGCTGCAGCCCTCCCTATTCTGTTACAATTGGCTAAAAGCGATAAAGATACCGAAGTAAGATCGGCCGCAATAACCAAACTTGCTGAAACAGGCGATCAAACTTATATAGCACTGATGAACGAGAGTTTAAAAGACCGCTCGTACAAGGTTATTGCCGCAGGACTTGGTGGCTTGGCTAAACTTGCTCCTCAGGAAGGTACTGCGGCATTATCGGCCCTAGATGCAGATACTAAAGACCATATTGCTGGTTCGGTTGCAACTTTATATATCAACGACCCCAGAGATGAGCACCAGGCCTTTTACGAGAATGTTATGGCTACTGGCGACAGAACTAAGATTTTTGCGACCATTGGTCAGTATTTCCAATATCTAAGGGCTAACACTAACCCTGAGGTTACCGAAAAAGGAATCAAAAATATTAGTGGTGCAATTGAGAGATTGAAATTGCAAGCCTACCTAAACAAACAATTGGCAGGTGCTTATACTGCAACTGTACAGGCTAAACAAAAACTGGCTGTTGCGGCCACTGGTACGGCAAAAGAAAACCTGAACAAGCAGGCAGAGTTATTTAAAAAAGGCGCTGCCGATTTAGGGAAAGAATAAACATCGCGAGAAGTCGTCATTGCGAGAAGGCTTTTTCAGCCGACGAAGCAATCTTACAACGGTCGGTTTAACCCTATAGTAATAAGATTGCTTCGTCGTACCTCCTCGCAATGACGGTTTTGTGTAAGGTGCTGATATTCAGTAAAATATTTTAAAATTGAACACCCTTAATTACACTTATCCTTTCTTCTCGTATCAATAATGTAAACAATCTGCCAGCCTTTGTCGCCTTTTACCAGCTGAAACGAGTTCACACCGCAGTGGCTAAACTTATCTCCCAAATAAAATTTATAATCGGTCCAAACCATAGCCAGGGGACCATCAATTAATATTTTGCTAAACACAATCCGCTCATCATACTGATCGGTATGGGGCGTGCCAACTTGCTTAATAAAATTGTCGACCGATTCGTTGCGTATGCTTACTTTTCCCGCTTTATTAACAATGGTTTGCATTACTGCACCAGTTGCAAAAGCGCTTCGGGCTAAAGTACTGTCGCCGGTTTTCATGCCTGTAAAAAGATTATTTACGGCTTTTTTAATGGCGCCTTCTTCATCGTTTTGTGCAAATGCCTGTAGGCCAAAGCAGACCAAAAACAGGGCAAAAATGACTGATCCTTTCATGACTTCTTCATTACGTTTGTGTCATAAATTTATAGTATTTTTGTGAAAGAAGGGAAAAGGAACCGCGATGTTGCAAAAATCTATTGATTATCCACACATCTTAATCACAGTTAATAAGCTTTATATTCAGCTATTTACATTGTTTTAGCAAGCTGATGTTAATAATTATTTTATAAACGGATAATTAAAAATAGTAAAATTATATTGTGTTTTTCTGCTAATTGGCACGGTTCTTTAATAGTATAATATATGGAAGAAGAATTCTTTTTTGAATCCAACGAAGACGCACAACGCTCAGTAGAACGTTACGAAGAAATGCTCCGCAATCAGGACCAATATTTCTTCGATGCAGGCGCTTTTGAATACATTGTAGATTTCTACATTGAGAAAAATGATCCGGTCAAAGCTTTGCAGGTAGTTGATTTTGCAATTAGTCAACACCCATACGCTACTGTTTTTTTAATTAAACAGGCTCACCTGTACATTTTAACCAACAACCACGAACAGGCTTTTATCGCTTTGCAAAAGGCCGAACTACTGGAGCCATCAGAACCGGATATTTATTTACTTCGTGGTAATATTTTTCAGAATACCGAGCGCTTTGACGAAGCTTTAGAGAATTATGAAAAAGCTTTGGGCCTTGCCGAAAGCACCGATGAGATTTTACTGCAAATGGCTTACGTTTACCAGAGCATGTCTGATTACGAAAATGCCATTACCTACATTAAGCTCAGTTTAGAGCAGAATATGGAAAACCAGGATGGTTTATACGAGCTGGCTTTCTGTTACGATGTTTTGGATAAGCAGGAAGAAAGCATTAAGTTTTACCAGCAATATATCGATACCGATCCGTATTCGTATGCGGCCTGGTACAACCTGGGTAACAGTTTCCACAAACTTAATCTTTTCGAAAAGGCAATTGATGCTTACGATTATGCCATTCTGATTAAAGAGGACTTCAGCTCGGCTTATTTTAACAAGGGCAACGCGCTGGTTCAGTTAGATAAGTATACTGAGGCTATTGAAGTTTATAAACAGACTTTTGAGTACGAACCACCCAATGCTGATACCTATTGTGCCATTGGCGAATGTTACGAAAAACTTGAAAAAATGGACGAAGCCCGTTCTTATTATAAAAAATCGGTGAAAATGGATCCCAAAATGGCTGATGCCTGGTTTGGAATTGGGGTTACACTGAATTTTGAAGAACGTTATTTCGAATCGCTTCATTTTTATAAAAAAGCCATCGATTTAGAGGCAGAAAATGCCGATTTCTGGTTTGCACTGGCTGATGCCTATTACAAACTCAACCAGATTGATGAATCGATTGATGCTTATGAGAAAGTTTTAGAATTTAATCCGCTTGATATTGAAGCCTGGTTAGATTTTAGTACGGTATTGTACGAACAGGGTAAACTGCTGGAAGCATCAGAAACTATGGCCGAAGCTATAAAGAATAACCCGGAAGCGGCTGAGCTGTATTACCGCATGGTAGCCTACCTTTTTGCGTTGGGTAGTTATGCCGATGCGCTCGGATATTTGGAAACCGCTCTAACAACTGACCCGGATAAACACTATATTTTATTTGAATATTTGCCACAATTACAAGATAATAGTGCCATTTTGAACGTAATAAACCGATATATAAGGTAACGACCTTGTGAGAAAAATTTAACAAATAAATCTCAAAATTTTTTTCACTTTTGTAGGCATATGAATTATCCATTATTAAACGTTCCCGAACGTCCAGCTAAACCACGCCAAAAAGGCTTAACAATGGTTATGGATAAGGGATTAAGCCTGCGCCAGGTTGAAGATTTTATTGACGTTGCAGGCGTACATACCGATATCGTAAAATTGGGTTGGGCTACTTCACACGTAACCCCAAACCTTAAAGAAAAGTTAGCTTTATACAAAAGTGCAGGTATTCCGACTTATTTTGGCGGAACACTATTTGAAGCATTTATTATCCGTAATCAGTTTTCAGATTATCAACGCGTACTCGATCAGTACGGAATGGAATATGCCGAGGTTTCGGATGGTTCGATTGAGATTGAGCACGAAAAGAAGTGTGCTTATATTAGCGAATTGGCCAAACAGGTAACTGTAATTTCGGAAGTTGGAAGTAAAGACGCGGCAAAAATATTTGCACCCTACAAGTGGATTAAATTGATGCAGGCAGAAATTGAAGCCGGCTCATGGAAAGTTATTGCCGAAGCACGTGAAGGTGGTAACGTAGGTATTTACCGTGGAAGCGGAGAGGTACGCGAAGGATTGGTAGATGAAATCCTGACCCAAATCCCTGAGGAAACTATTATTTGGGAAGCACCTCAAAAAGAGCAGCAGGTTTGGTTTATTAAACTCATTGGAGCAAATGTAAACCTGGGTAATATTGCGCCTGCCGAAGTTATTCCGTTGGAAACCATTCGTTTGGGATTAAGGGGCGATACCTTCGATCATTTCTTAAACTTAGGGAAATAATATAAAATTTCTGCATTGCGAAGCGCTGCTTACCCGGTTGGGGAAGTACTGCTTCGCAATGAATGTATATATGCTTATGAAAACTTACGGCCTGATTGGTTATCCGCTCTCTCACTCTTTCTCTAAAAAATATTTTACCGAAAAGTTTTTAAATGAAGGCATTGCCGATCATCAATATGAGCTTTTTCCAATTGAAGATATTAAAGCGCTACCCGATTTACTGAATGATAACCCATCATTACAGGGTTTAAATGTAACTATTCCGCATAAAGTAAATGTACTGTGCTATTTAAACGAGGTAGATGAAGCTGCCGATAAAATTGGCGCGGTAAACTGTATTTCGATTAAAAATTTCGAAGGCAAAAACTATTTAAAAGGCTACAATACCGATGCCTTTGGATTTGAAGCTTCATTAACGCCTTTATTGGAACCTCAGCATACCAAAGCATTGGTTTTTGGTGATGGTGGCGCAGCTAAAGCGGTAAAATATGTATTAGAAAAGTTAAATATCGAATACAAGGTGGTGGTGCGTAAGGCAACTGAAGGAGCCATTTTATATTCGGATATTACCCCAGAAATTTTGGCCTCACATAAATTATTAATCAATACCACGCCACTGGGCATGTCGCCAAATGTAGATACCTTTCCGGATATAGATTATAGTTTGGTAGGACCTGAACATTTGGCTTACGACCTGGTTTACAATCCGCTCGAAACTGCCTTTCTGGTGAAGGCTGTAGCAGGTGGAGCAAAAACTAAAAACGGACTGGAAATGTTGCATCAGCAGGCCGAAAAAGCCTGGGCCATCTGGAATAAATAATTTGGCCTATCTTTATCCTGTTAAACATTAAGCAATCTCCTGAGGAATGAAACTTAAACTATTGATTTTTTTACCCTTTGCACTGCTTTTATGTATAACAGCCTGCCAAAACCACGATTATAGCCCTAAGCCTAAAAGTTATTTCCGTATTTATTATCCGGCCAGGTCGTATCAAAAGTTTACATCAAATGCACCCTTTACTTTTGAATATCCTGTTTATGGCAAAATTGAGCCATATGTAGGAAGAGATGCACAGCCCTTTTGGTATAACCTGCATTTTCCTCAGTTTAACGGATACATTCATCTTACCTATCATGGCGTAGCCGGAAAACCAGAATATGACAGGCTTTTGGAGTATACCCGTGAGCTCGCTTTTAAACATACCATTAAGGCAAGTGCCATAGATCAGAAACTCATTAACTATCCCGATCATAAGGTATATGGAATTTATTATGCTATTGAAGGGAATACTGCCTCATCGGTACAGTTTTTTTTAACCGATAGTGCAAAACACTATTTCAGGGGGGCTCTATATTTTAATGAACGTCCGCAATACGACTCGATTGCGCCCGTTATCAATTTCATTAAAAAAGATATTGATAAATTGATTTCCACCTTTAGATGGAAAAACTAATAACAATATGATTACAGTAAAAACATTAACTTTTAACGCGTACAGCGAAAATACATACGTTTTATATGATGAGACCAGCGAATGCGTAATCATCGATCCTGGGATGTATGAAGGCCATGAACAGAACAAACTGGTTTCGTTTATTAAAGAAAATAACCTTAAACCCGTTTTGTTGCTGAATACGCATTGCCATTTAGACCATGTTTTTGGCAATAAGTTTGTTTTCGATACCTATGGCTTAAAACCGCAGTTTAACAAAGGCGAATTGCCGATATTACAGGCCGTACCTGGCTATGCGCCGCAAATGGGCTTTAGCCATTACGAACTTTCGCCAAAGCCCGATACTTTTCTACCCGAAACCGGCACCATTAGCTTTGGAAACAGTACACTAAGCTTAATTTTTGCACCTGGCCATTCGCCTGCACATTTGTGTTTTTACAGTGCGGCTGATCATATTTTAATGGGTGGTGATGTACTTTTTTATGGCAGTATTGGCCGGACCGATTTGCCTGGCGGTAACCATCAGCAATTAATTCAAAACATTACCGATAAGCTTTTTGTATTACCTGATGAAACTAAGGTTTACCCTGGTCACGGACCCGCAACCAGCATCGGTTTCGAAAAGCAACATAACCCGTTTTTTTAGATGTAAGATGGGAAATGTAAAATGGGTTTACATAATTCCATTTTACCTCTTCCAAGTTACATTTTAGTTATCTTTACCGCAGTGAACACATCCTTCTATATCGCCAAGAGGTATCTTTTTGCCAAAAAGTCTACCAATGCCATCAACCTGATTTCGGGGATTTCGATGGTGGGCGTAATGGTAGGTAGTGCTGCGTTAATTATCATTTTGTCGGTTTTTAACGGTTTGGAAACGGTGGTGCTAAGCATGTTCGATACCATTACCCCTCAAATTGCCATTACCCCCGCTAAGGGAAAAACCTTCGATCCGAATACCACCTATTTTAAGCAGTTGAGGGAAAATAAGGCGGTTTATGCTTTTACCGAAGTTTTACAGGAAAATGCCCTATTAAAATATAACAATAAGCAGGCTGTTGGAATGGTTAAGGGCGTGAGTTTCGATTATTTAAAAAACAGCAAGCTTGATAGTACGATAAAAGAAGGTCGTTTTGTATTGCACAACAGCAGTGGTGCAAGCGCGGTAATTGGTTCGGCCTTGCAGAGCTATCTGGCCGTTAATACTGTCGATCCATTTACCGAGCTGGAAATTTATTCGCCTAAAAAAGATATCTCAGTCAATAATATCAATCCTGCAGATGATTTTGTATCAAAAAATATCAGGGTAAGCGGTGTTTTTGAAGTGCAGCAGGATTTCGATAATGGCATTATTGTTCCACTCGATTTTGCGCGCGAGTTGCTGGGCGAAGATAAAAAAGTGTCGGCTATTGAGATTAACCTGCAGCCCGGAACCGATGTAGACCGCTTTCAAAAGGAAGTAATTGAACAGGTTGGGAAAGATTATGAGGTGAGGAATCAGGCAGAGCAGAATAAATCGCTCTACCACATTTTAAACACTGAAAAATGGGCCGTATATATTATTCTTACTTTTATCCTGATTATTGCTATATTTAATATCATAGGGTCATTAACCATGTTGGTAATTGATAAGGTAAAAGATGTGGCCATTTTGAGTAGTTTGGGTGCCGGGAAAAAGTTGATAAAACGTATATTTTTATTCGAAGGAATGATGATTACCATGTCGGGCTGTGTGCTTGGCTTATTAATCGGAATTATCTTCTACTATTTTCAACACACTTATGGCTTTATAAAAATGGGTGAAGAGAATAAAACCCTGGTAAATGCCTATCCCATAGGATTAAAATGGAAAGATTTTGTTTTAGTTTTTGTTACTGTAGGCATCTTCTCATTTTTGGCATCTGCTTTGTCATCCAATTTAAGTGTTAAAAAGATCGATCAAATAAATCAAACCATATAAAATGAAGTTATTTAAGCAAGCTTTTGTATTTGTTGTGCTCCTTGGCGTAGCGGTTACCGCTTGTAATAGAAAAGATAAAGCCGAGGGAGAGAATAGTAATCTGAAAACCGTTAAGGGTTTGTATAGTTTTGGTCCGGAAATGAAATCATTTACCCTTTGCGAAGATGGTCGTGAATATTGGGTTAAAGACAGTGTAAGAACCCTTGAGTTATCTTACAGCAACCTGGGTTTTGAAAAGCCTTATGAACCTGTTTACGTAGAACTGGAAGGTTTTTTTGCCAAATCGGATACTTCCAATGTTTCGGCTGATTTTGACTCGACACTCGTAGTTACCAAGGTGTTGAAAATAAGCAAAGAAATTCCTGATGGTCCTTGCGCTCAGTAATTAAAATAAACCACCTGGCCGCCCTGGTTCGTGTCTTCACGAACCATATATACATGCATTTCCATCGGTTGGTGGGTCACCAACCGAAATAGTGTGTAGATACACTGTTTTATTTGGAGCGCAATGGCCAGTTCATATCGGTCGCTTCAGTCCTGCGTTACACTAATCTGATGCTGGTTTGCTCCTTTACTGATAAAGCATCAGAATCGCTGCAATCAGAGCTATTTTTGAGCGGTCAATGGTGCTAGGAGGAGATTTCTATGCAAATGCCTTTACTTGTTTTTAAACGCCCTGGTTCGTGTCTTCACGAACCATTTATCTATCTACACATTTAATCCAATACTTTTTAATTTGATCTATCGGTGGGTATCTCACCGGCAGAAATAAGTGGTAGCTAAGCTGGTTGGTGGGCCACCAAACACTAGAACAAAAAAGGCTCACAATGAAAATTGTGAGCCTTTGCATATTATTGATTTTAATTTTACCAGAAAATCGAGTAAAGTGCTACTAAAATTCCGCACACAATCAGCGATCCAACAGCAAACGAAGGATGAACCTTGAACATGCTCGAATCTACTTCTAAACCATGTGATTTATCGCCTTTACTGTTTTCGAACATACTAATGGCATACATTACCACAATACAGATTACGAATACAAAGCCCATTCTATCTAAGAAAGGTATTTCATAAATCCCATCTGCATTAGCTACCGAGAATCCGAAACCATGAAGGAAGGATAAATCCATCATTCCTGGTAAGAATTTTAACAGTACTGATAAACCGAAACCACCAATGGTAGCAAATAATGCTGCATTTGAAGTTGTTTTTTTCCAGAAGAAACCTAAGATAAACATGGCAAAAATACCAGGACTTACAAAACCTGTATATTCCTGAATAAATTCGAAACCACCTTTTTTATCGATACCTAAGAAGGGCGAAATAGCGATTGCGATAGCCATTGCAACAATTACCACCACGCGGCCGGTTCTTACCAGTTTAACCTCGTTGGCTTCTGTATTAATGTGTTTCTTAAAAATATCTAAAGTGAAAATGGTAGAGATACTGTTAATTTTACCCGCCAATGAGGCAACAATCGCGGCGGTTAAAGCTGCAAATGATAAACCTTTTAATCCTGTTGGTAAAATACTCAACAAAGTAGGGTAAGCCCTATCCGGACGAAGTTCGCCACCTGGCATCATTGAGTTTAAATCAATACCTGTTTTTTCCTGATACAACATGTAAACAGCAATACCTGGTAAAACCACGATTAAAGGCATTAAAAGCTTTAAAAAGGCTGCAAATAAAATACCTGCTCTGGCAGTTTTTAAATCGGCTCCTAAAGCACGCTGCGTGATGTACTGATTACAGCCCCAATAGTTTAGGTTTACAATCCACATCCCGCCAAGCAATACCGTCATACCAGGTAATGAAGCATAATTGGCACTATCTTTCTTAAATATCATGTGGAAATGATCCGGCGCTTTTTCTCGTAAAAAGGCTAAACCATCCAGTACTCCATGACCACCAAAATGATCGCTTACTAAATTAAGTGCTAAATAGGTAGTGGCTAAACCGCCGAAAATTAAAAACGCTACCTGGATTACATCCGTGTAACCAATTACTTTCATACCACCCAATGCTATAATTACGGCAAAAATGGCTAAGCCCATCATACAATACCAGAAGCCGATGCCTGAAATACTGCTTACAGCCAAAGCACCCAGATATAAGATTGAAGTTAAGTTTACCACAACATACAATAACAACCAAAACACCGCCATAATCATCGCTACGGTACCATTGTAACGCTGACTTAAGAACTGAGGCATGGTGTAGATCTTGTTTTTAAGATATACCGGAATAAAAAATGTAGCCACAATTACCAATGTAGCAGCTGCCATCCATTCGTAAGTAGAAATAGCTAATCCCATTTTAAATCCGTCACCACTCATGGCTACAAATTGCTCGGCACTAATATTTGAAGCAATTAATGATGTACCAATTGCCCACCACGTAAGTGAACCTTCTGCAAGAAAATAATCCTTGCTGCTCATCTGTTTTTGCTTTTTACGATGGTAAATCCAAAAACCATAAATTGCTACAATGGCAAAGTAGGCTAGAAAAATAATGTAATCTGTGACTTTCATTTAAGATAAGTTATTTGGTTTAGAGGGCTAAATGTAGTAAAATCATTAGTTAAATTTCAAATTTTTTTGTTATAAAATGTTAAATTGACATTTATTATTTTGTAACCTAACCTTTTAGCTTGCAATTAGATGTATCTGTTAATTAAATTTTCCAGATACTCTTGTTTACCGCTGCGCACTTCTGGCTCACCGTTTTCTGCTGCATAGTTTCTCAAATCTTCTAAACTTAGTTTACCCTGCTCAAACTCTGCACCTTTGCCACTATCGAACGAAGCATAACGATCGGTCCTTGTTTTTTGGTAATCAGATTTCTGTAAAATGGCATCTGCAGTTATCAGTGCTCTAGCAAAAATATCCATTCCACCAACATGTGCATAAAATAAATCTTTTGGATCGGTAGAGTTACGACGAATCTTAGCATCGAAGTTTACACCGCCGCCTTGCAAGCCGCCGCCTTCTAAAATGATCAGCATTGCTTCAGTCAATTCATTAATGTCATTTGGGAACTGATCGGTATCCCAGCCATTCTGGTAATCGCCACGGTTGGCATCAATTGAGCCTAATAAACCGCTGTCTACGGCAACTTGTAGCTCGTGCTGGAAAGTATGTCCAGCCAGGGTAGCGTGGTTAACCTCCAGATTTAATTTAAAGTCGTTTAACAAATCGTATTGTTGCAAAAAGCCTCTAACCGTAGCTGCATCATAATCGTACTGGTGTTTTGATGGCTCACAAGGCTTAGGTTCGATAAAGAATGTACCTTTAAAGCCTTGTTTGCGGGCATAATCTTTAGCTGTGTGTAAAAATCTGGCCAAATGCTCCTGCTCGCGTTTCATGTTGGTATTTAACAAGCTCATGTAGCCTTCTCTACCTCCCCAGAATACATAATTTTCACCCCCAAGAGCAATGGTCGCATCAAGTGCAGCTTTAACCTGTGCAGCGCCATGTGCCAACACGTGGAAATCGGGATTTGTAGAGGCACCGTTCATATAGCGTTTATGGCTAAATAAATTGGCTGTTCCCCAAAGTAACTTCACGCCACTATCAGCTTGTTTTTGTTTTGCGTATTCAACAAGAGCTTGCAATCTGCGCTCGTTTTCTGCAATATCATCGCCGTAATCCACTACATCTACATCGTGGAAACAGTAGTAAGGAATCTGCATTTTGGTGATAAATTCGAATGCAGCATCCATTTTATCTTTTGCCCTTTCTACGGCATCTTTCTTTTCATCCCATGGGAAAACATGCGTTGCACCGCCAAATGGATCGGCACCATTGCCGTTAAATGAATGCCAATACGAACAGGCAAATTTAAAATGCTCGCTCATGGTTTTGCCTGCCACTATTTTGTTGGCATCATACCATCTAAATGCTAATGGGTTATCGCTTGCTAAGCCCTCGAATTGAATCTGCTCAATACCTTTGAAAAATTCTTTCGCTCCTGTTACTACTTTTGTCATGATGTTTTTATTCTTTTTTGTTGATGGTCTGTCGGTTGGTAGTTAATGGCTAGTCGGGCTATTAACTATTAACCTTTGTCTATTTCCTGTTTATTTGTTTTACTAATATGTTTTTCCAATCCTGATAAATTGGTTCGTATGCTTCGCTATTTTGAGGTGTTAATGTTTTAATTGGAGCGTGTTGCTTGAATGCTTCTTCAGCGCTGCTGAAAATCCCCGCGCCAATCCCTGCTCCTAAAGCCGCACCGACACTGCCATCATTTTCATAAAGCTCTACCGGGATTCCCGTTACATCAACAAAGGTTTGGGCAAAAATATCACTCAAAAAAAGATTGGCACGGCCAGCCCTGATTACCTGTGGTTTCATGCCGTTCTCTCTCATAATGTCTAAACCATAACGGAAAGAAAAGGCAATTCCCTCTTGTACAGCTCTGAAAATATCGGCCTGGGTATGGATATTTAGGTCGATACCCAATAGTTGTGCGCCGGTATATTGATTGTTTAACATGCGTTCTGCTCCGTTGCCAAAGGCAAGCACCTTTAAACCATTACTGCCAATTGGTGCGATAGCTGCAAGGTTATTTAGTTCTGCGTAGGTTGATTGCGGCGCAAAAGTATGTTTTGCCCACCTGTACATGCTGCCGGTGCCATTAATGCAAAGCAAAACACCGGTATGTTTTTGAGTTTCGGTATAAGTTACGTGTGCAAAGGTGTTTACTCTTGATTGTTGATCGCAGGTCAAATCATCGCTTACGCCATAAATAACACCCGATGTGCCGGCGGTTGCCGCTACTTCGCCTGGTTTTAGCACATTTAAAGATAATGCGTTGTTGGGCTGGTCGCCAGATTTGTAGGCTACCGGAATGCCTGCGGTTAAGCCCAGGTGGTTGGCTGTATCTTCTTTTAAAACTCCGTGACTCGAAAACAGTGGCTTTATTTCTGGAATCAGGTTATTGTTGAGGCCATAATGATTCATTACATCTTTAGAAATTTCGTGCTTTTCAAAATCCCAGAAAATACCTTCAGAGAGTGCCGAGATACTGGTGGTAATGGCTCCGGTTAATTTCATCGAAATAAAATCGCCGGGTAGCATAATCTTATTAATTTGAGCGTAAATGTCCGGCTCATTTGCTTTTACCCAGGCCAGTTTTGAAGCCGTAAAGTTACCCGGCGAGTTAAGCAGGTGTTTTAACGATTTCTGGTGGCCAATGCTATCAAAAGCCTGGTTGCCTAATTCAACAGCCCGGCTATCGCACCAGATAATGCTATCGCGCAATACATTCTGGTCTTTATCTACTACAACCAGGCCATGCATTTGGTAGGCAATGCCTATAGCGCTGATATCTTTTGGGTTAAACAGGTCAGTTGCATTTAATTTTAAAATAGCTTGCTGTACATTTTGCCACCATTCGTTGGGCGATTGTTCGGCCCATCCTGGTTTTAACGATTTGATTGTGGTTTCTTCTTCTGGGTATTGTGCTGTTGCGACGCTTTTTTGTGTTGCTACCTCTACAAGTGCAACTTTTATAGATGAAGTTCCTAAATCAATCCCTAGTAAATACATTGTTCTAAGTAATTTTTATATTTGGTTTATGCAAACGGTTGCATAAAGATAGTTGTTAAAATATAAAACGCAAATTTTTTATAAAATCTGTCAGTCTGAAACCTATGCAGATAGGGTTGTTAGTGTAACATTTCTTTCATTTGGTTGTACTACAGGCATATTTTCCTTAGAATTTCTATTTTTGTTTTTTACACATTTAGAATTAGGTTATGCAAGAGATTAGCTGGGATGATTTCGAGAAAGTTGAATTAAGGGTTGGTACTATTTTGGAGGCCTTCGAATTTCCGGAAGCCCGCAGGCCGGCTTATAAAGTAAAGGTAGATTTTGGCGAATTTGGCATAAAAATGAGCAGTGCCCAAATAACAAAACATTATACATTGGCGGAGTTATCTGGCAGGCAAATCGTGGCGGTAACCAATTTTCCTAAAAAACAGATCGGGAAATTTATGTCAGAGTTTTTGGTTACGGGCTTTGCCGATGAAAACGGAGATATTGTGCTTACTGCAGTAGAACGCAAAGTGCCTAATGGAAGTAAACTGATTTAAAAGTCTGTGTTTTGCCCGTTTTTTAAAACTTTGGAATCTTTTCAATCTGCGTTTTTTCCGCGTCGATCTGTGGGAAATGATAAGTTTAATTTTCCGCTCCAAGAAATATTATACCCTATCTTTGCCGCATGAGTTTTTATAATTTCGAAGATACCGATCCCGAAGCAGAAGATATTCATTACATGAAGCTGGCGCTTGAAGAGGCTAAAAAAGCGTTGGGCGATGATGAAATCCCCATTGGAGCAATTGTGGTCAGCAAAAACAGGATTATTGGTCGCGGTTATAATTTAACCGAGCGTTTTAACGATGTTACAGCTCATGCCGAGATGCAGGCGTTTACCTCTGCAGCACAAACCATTGGCGGTAAATATTTAAGAGACTGTACCTTATATGTAACCATCGAGCCTTGTGTAATGTGCGCCGGCGCAAGTTACTGGACGCAGATTGGCCGTATTGTTTATGGTGCCAGGGAAGAGAAAAGAGGCTTTATTTCTAAAGGAGCAAATTTGTTACATCCTAAAACGGTATTGAAAGGTGGGGTAATGGCCGAGGAATGTGCGGCACTTATGAAAGCGTTTTTCGCTAAGAAGAGGTAGCTTTGCAGTCAATATTTAATTAATAGCCAATAGTTGATTGCTAATAGTCAGAAAGCCTATAGATGAATCTGACTATCAACTATGGACCATTAACTGCCAGCCATTTTTTATTCTGTGGAAATCGCGCTTATCCTGTTGAGTATTAAAACTTTTATTCAACGCCAATACAGAGAAAACGATTTGATGATAATAACATGAACAAATCTTAACGTTCTAATGTTATATTTGCTACAAGAAACATTTTTAAATCTTTAAACATAATATATTATGGCTTTTGAATTACCTGCGTTACACTACGCAACCGATGCATTAGAACCGCATATTGATAAAACTACCATGGAAATCCACCATGATAAACACCACCAGGCTTATGTTACCAACCTAAACAAAGCTTTAGAAGGTAAACCTGAAGCAACTGCTAAAATCGAAGACGTTGTAAAAAATATTTCAAAATTCCCTGCTGCTGTTAGAAACAATGGTGGTGGTCACTATAACCACTCTTTATTCTGGAACATTTTAGGCCCAAATAAAGGTGGCGAGCCAACCGGCGATTTAGCTAAAGCCATCAACGAAACTTTCGGTTCGTTTGCTGAGCTTAAAACTAAATTACAAGAAGCTGGTGCAACCCGTTTCGGTTCAGGTTGGGCTTGGTTATCAGTAAGTGCTGATAAAAAACTTCAAGTTTCTTCTACGCCAAACCAGGATAACCCTTTAATGGATGTTGCTGAAGTAAAAGGTACACCAATTTTGGGTATTGATGTTTGGGAGCACGCTTACTATTTAAAATATCAAAACAAACGTCCTGATTACTTAGCGGCAATCTGGAACGTGATTAACTGGGATGCAGTTGCAGAACTTTACAAAAAAGCATTGTAATTAAAACCCAATAAGAATTTAGAAAGTCCTGGTGTAAATCAGGACTTTCTTGTTTTAAGATAATTAAGTAACTTCGCAGATATTAAATGTTTGATATGAAAAGGCTTGTAATTTTATTTTTAATTCTGGTTGGTGTAAATAGCCTGGTGAGCGCGCAGCAGAATAAAATGCCCACCCCTACAGAAATTGCACAAAAGAATGTAGATGAGCTTGATAAAAGATTAAAATTGAACGGTACACAAAAAAGTGTGATCTACAGTTTTACCTTCAACCAGGCCAAAGAACAAGCCGATTTGATAAAAAGACAACAGGCAGGAAACTCAAAAGAAGAAGATGTAGATAAATTCTATAAACTTCAGAACGAAACCAGCAAAAATATCCGCAATGTTTTAAGACCTGAGCAACAGCTTGAATATGATAAAGTTATTGAAGAGCGTCTAAGCGGGAAAAGCCAAAAAAATAAAAACAAGAAAAAGAAAAAAGGCGAGGAAGAAGAAGTAGAAAGCGATATTAAAGGATTGCTGTCTGCACCGCCGATTGAAAAGCAAAACCAATAATGGCTTAGTTATCCATTTCTCCAGTCTCCTATTAATTTGAACAGATGCCAGAAATACTCGTTGGCGCCGTTGTACTTGGGCTATTGCTTTCGCCACAGTTACTGGCAGGTTTTTTGGCCAAAAGAACCGGGCGTAAATTCTGGTTCTGGTTTTTAATTTCCTTTTTAATCCCTGTTATTTCGCTAATTATATTAATCTTTTTAGAAGATAAAAATCCTGCTACAACAGGCTATAAACTCGCTGCACATGTAGATAAGGATAAGGAAATAGCCTAAATTCCAACAACATCCTTTTTCTTTTTTTGCTTCATGGCTTTAGGGATAATTTCCAAAATCTCATCTTTTAAAGCATTCAGCATCCGCTTTTTAATAAAGTTTTTATGGGTTACAAGGCTGATTTCGCGTACAGGTTCAGGCGATTTGAAATGCCGTATTTTACTGGTTTGTTTCGCGTTAAGTTCGGCAATGGCCAATTCTGGTAATAAGGTAGCACCTCCATTTAAATCAACCATTCTAACCAGCGTTTCTACGCTACCGGTGTTATATTCCAGTCCTTGCAGCCGGTTGTTTTTGGTAGAGCGGCAAATGTTTAGTACCTGGTTGCGCATGCAATGCCCTTCATTTAACAACCAGATATTTTCGTCGTTTAAGTCTTCGGCATCTACCGCTTTCTTTTTATAAAGTTTGCTGTTTTTACTAATGTAGCTTACAAAATTTTCGTAATATAACGGGATTTCGGTAATGTTGGGGTCGGTTAAGGGTGTGGCCAGAATACCGCAATCCAATACCCCTGTTTTAAGGTGGTGGATGATATCTTCGGTGGTGTATTCCCAAATGAGCAGTTTAAGTTCAGGGTATTTCTCTAACATAGCCGAAATTACTTCAGGCAATAAGTAAGGTGCAATGGTAGGGATTACGCCGATCTTAAGTTCTCCTAAAACATCTTGTTGTTGACTGCTGATCAGTTCTTTGATTTTGCCGCTTTCCTGTAATACAATTCTGGCCTGCGCGATAATCTGTACACCAATTTCGGTAGGGCTTACTGGTTGTTTGCTGCGGTCAAAGATTTTAACATTCAGTAATTCTTCCAGTTTTTGTACCTGCATACTGAGCGTGGGTTGCGTAACAAAACACTTATCGGCAGCAGTAACAAAACTTCTGTAGGTATCTACGGCAACTACATATTCGAGCTGAACTAAAGTCATATAGCTAAAATTTATTTATAGTATCAAATATATCAATTTTAACTATAGTAAAAATGATTGGGGTAGGAAATGAATGCATAATTGAATTTGGAATGAATCGAGCCGGGGAATTCGCTTTAAAAATGAGACGTTTAGACAAAAGGTTGAATCAATTAAACGAGTTAAATTGATTTACTTAGCAGCAATCTAACCAATAATAAACCGTATCGCAAAATTTATGAGCAGCTTAATGCCTGCTACTGGCCTGTTCCTGGAATTTTGCTATTTGTTAAACCAAACTATAAATTTTAATGATATTAACTCAGGAATCCATTATGTATAAGAAATTATTTTTATCGCTCTTAGCTGTATTTTCTTTTCAATTTTTGTTTGCCCAGCAACAGGAGCTCTTGAGCTTTCCAAAGGGCTCCACCCCCAACGAAGTCGGAAAACGTTTGGCCTATCACTTTGTAGATTCGAAATATGACATTTATGACCGTTATGTGCATTATGCCTCAGTTTGTACCTGGAACGGAGCTTTAGATTATGCCGTAAAAGCAAAAGATCAGAAACTGATTAAGCTTTTACAGGATAAATTTGAACCACTTTTTACGAGGGAAAAGGCACTGCTGCCTCCAATGAACCATGTAGATTACAACATGTTCGGTAGCATAGCCTTAAAGCTTTATCAGGTTACCAAAGATGATCGTTACCGAAAATTGGGGTTGGCTTATGCCGATTCGCAATGGGATTTGCCTAAAAATGCAAAACCGGCAGAAAAAACCTGGGCTGATAAAGGTTTTTCGTGGCAAACCCGGCTGTGGATTGATGATATGTACATGATAACCGTGGTGCAGAATGAAGCTTATAAGGTAACCGGTGATCGTAAATATATAGACCGCGCTGCCAAAGAGATGGTGCTTTATCTGGATGAGCTGCAACGTCCCAACGGGCTTTTTTATCACGCACCTGATGTGCCTTATTATTGGGGAAGAGGCGATGGCTGGATGGCAGTAGGTATGCCCGATTTACTTCGATTATTGCCGAAAGACCATCAGGACCGTCCACGTATTATGCAAGGTTATTTAACGATGATGAAAACCTTAAAGGACTACCAAAGGCCAAACGGGATGTGGAACCAGCTGATTAACGAGCCGGATTTTTGGGTAGAAACCTCGGGATCGGCCATGTTTACTTACGGATTTATTGTTGGCGTACAGGAAGGCTGGCTTAATGCAGAAGAATACGGTCCGGCAGCGCGAAAAGCCTGGCTAGCCATGGTACCTTACATCGATTCGCGTAATAACGTAACCGAGGTTTGCATTGGTACGGGGAAAAAGAACGATAAACAACATTATCACGATCGGCCGCGTAATGCCGGCGATTTTCACGGGCAGGCCCCTTATTTATGGAGTGCAACAGCGCTACTTAAAAAATAATCTGGTGATTATGAAAAAGATAATTGCAGTTGTTAGCCTTTTAATATTTGTTTTTTTTAGTAGAACCAAAGCTCAAAATAACGCTCCGGAATTTGAAGGGAAAAATCTGGTAACCTTTGGAAATAGTATAACAGCTGCAGAAAATAGCTGGGCTTATCAGCTTTCGAAGGCATTAAAATTTGGGAGTTTGTATAATGGGGCTGTTGGCGGGGCGATTTGGAGTAAGCGCGAAAGAACTACTGCCAGTGGGCTAAAAATCAAAACACAAAATTACAACAACGCTGCTTTTGCAGGGGTAAGCAATGCCTATGCCCCAAATCCCGATGATCTGGAGTTTCAGAAACGGATAAACAATTGTGCTATTGTACACATTCAAAAGTATTTAAGTCTTAATGCCCCGGCTCCTGACTTTATTGTTCTATCGTATGGTACAAATGATCCAGCCAGCACAGCGGCATTGGGTAATGTAACACAAGAATTAGCAGAATCAAATCTGGATAGTCTGGATGTGAACACCCTTGCCGGTGCTGTAAAGTGGTGCATTAAAACCCTTCAAATTAAATTTCCCCAAGCGAAATTATATGTTGCGCTTCCCTTGCAAGCCGCCAGCCCACAGAAGAACAGCGATAACCTGAAAAAGATGGATGTTATTACGAAGGTATGTAAATCACTATCGGTGCCTTATTTTAACTGCTATGCCGAAAGTGGCATTACCCAGGAAAATAGCAAGGCTTATTTGCGCGATGGATTACATCCCAATGAAGATGGAAAGCGGGTGCATGCACAATATATCATCAACAAGTTGAAAGCAGCCAACTAAATGGCTATTGAAATTAATTAGGTATTTTAGCTATATGAACAAAATCGTTTTTCGGTTATCTCTTCTTGTAATTTTGCTTCCGCTGGTCTTTGCTGCAAATGCACAAAGCCAACTTCCCGATTGGACTTTAGGGCCATTTATACGGTCTGAAAATGTTAATCCAATTATTGCTCCGAAAACAGAAAGCCTTTTCTTCGACCCGATGAGCAAGCAAAAAATTGCCTGGGAGGCTGGCGATGTATTTAATCCGGCTGCTGCGGTGCGCAAAAATAAAATATATGTGCTCTACCGCGGTGAAGACCGCTCTGGCAATGGCATTGGTAAGCGCACTTCCAGAATAGGAATCGCAGAAAGCAGTGATGGCATTAAAATGAAACGGAACCCAGAGCCAGTGCTCTATCCTGATGAAGACAATCAGAAAGCAAATGAATGGCCTGGTGGTTGCGAAGATCCACGTATTGCAGTTACAGCCGATGGCTTGTATGTAATGCTTTATACCCAATGGAACCGCAATATATTCCGGCTGGCTGTAGCCACTTCCAGAGATTTAAAACACTGGACAAAACATGGCCCGGCGTTTAACAAAGCCTATAATGGTAAGTTTAAGGATCTGAAATGCAAATCTGGTTCTATTGTAACCAAGGTAGAAAATGGTACACAGATAATTGCCAAAATAAACGGCAAGTATATGATGTATTGGGGAGAACGTTTTATGAATATTGCTACCTCGGTCGATCTCATCAATTGGGAGCCTGCCTTAAATGCAAAAGGTGATTTGGATTTGATTATAAAGCCCAGGAAACATTATTTCGATAGCGACCTGACAGAATGTGGGCCGCCGGCAATTGTTACCGATAAGGGCATTTTGGTTCTATATAATGGAAAGAACAGAGGCGATGCCGAAAGGGATACCAATTATGTGGCCAATACCTATTCGGCAGGTCAGGTGTTGTTTGATTTAAACAATCCTTCAAAAGTTATCGCACGATTAGATAACCCCTTTTTTGTACCTACTGCGCCTTTCGAAAAAAGCGGGCAATATCCTTCAGGTACTGTTTTTATCGAAGGCCTGGTTTATTTCAAAAAGAAATGGTTTTTATATTACGGCTGTGCCGATAGCCGGGTGGCAGTAGCGGTTTATGATCCAGTCACTAAGAAACAGTAAATAAAATTGCGCAGGACTTTTCATCCTGCGCACCATAAAAATGTATTTTAGTACCTGCTTTCAAAATCCTGATAAGCCAGGGCGATACCTTCTTTAAGTTCAATTTTATGTTTCCAGCCCAGGTTATGTAGCTTGCTAACATCCATTAACTTGCGTGGAGTACCATCTGGTTTACTGGCATCAAATACCAATTCGCCTTCATAACCCAGTACTTCCTTTATCAGCAAAGCAAGATCTTTAATGGTTAAATCGTGCCCTGTACCGATATTAATCAGGTTAGGTTCACTATAGTTTTGCATTAAGAAATAGCAGGCATCCGCCAGATCATCGGCAAATAAAAATTCGCGCATAGGTGTGCCTGAACCCCACACCACCACTTCTTTTTCGTTGTTTGCTTTGGCTTCATGCACCTTACGGATTAAAGCCGGTAAAACGTGCGAATTTTGAGGGTGGTAGTTATCGTTGTAACCGTAAAGATTGGTTGGCATAACCGAAATGAAATTACAACCATACTGGTCGCGGTAAGCATCGCACATTTTAATGCCCGCAATTTTGGCAATAGCATAAGGCTCGTTGGTGTGTTCTAAAGTGCCGGTTAAAAGATAATCTTCTTTTAAAGGCTGCGGTGCCATTTTCGGGTAAATGCAGCTCGAACCCAGAAACATTAATTTTTTAACGCCGGTTACATAAGCGTTGTGGATTACATTATTCTGGATCGCCAGGTTTTCGTAAAGGAAATCGGCCCGGTAGGTGTTGTTGGCTACAATGCCCCCTACTTTAGCCGCTGCCAAAAATACATAAGCAGGTTTTTCTTCGGCGAAGAAATCGGTTACGGCCTGTTGGTTGCGTAAATCCAGTTCAGCCGAAGTTCTGGTAATAATATTGGTATAGCCTTCTTTTTGCAATTTGCGGTGAATGGCCGAACCTACCATACCCCTATGGCCTGCGACGTATATTTTAGCACTTTTTTCCAAAATCTGTTTCTTTAATAGCCTGCAAAAATACGATTGATTAATTAAAACAGACGAGTTATCGCCCGAAAAAACAAATTGCTAAATGATTTAATTGTAAATTTGTCTCAAAAAAGAAAACTTGGGTAAAGATAAACTTAGGCGTTTTGCAGAGATAGAAACATTTGCAAACGTATACCAATTAGATGAAGGAAAAGCCTTAAAAGGTAAATGGGCTACAACACATTTTAAAAACAATAATCCGGTTGTACTGGAGCTGGCCTGTGGAAAAGGCGAGTACTCGGTAAACCTGGCACGGTTATTCCCTGAAAAGAATTTTATTGGGGTCGATTATAAAGGTAACCGCATCTGGCGTGGAGCAAAAACAGCGATTGAAGATGGAATTGATAATGTGGCTTTTTTGAGGATACAGATCGAAAACCTACTCGATTACTTTAACGATGGCGAAGTTGATGAAATCTGGATTACCTTTCCGGATCCACAACCACAGGATAGCCGCGAGAAAAAACGCCTTACTTTTCCGGTATTTTTAAACCGTTATAAACAAGTGCTGAAACCGGGTGGTTGCGTAAATTTAAAAACGGATAACGACCAGCTCTATGCCTATACCTGCGAAAAGGTTGCAGAACTGGGCTTGGTAGTACATAAAAACACCGATCACCTCTACACTTCAGATTTGGTTGATGATGTATTATCAATCAAGACTTATTACGAGAAGAAATATTTATTACACGATAAGAATATTAATTATATTCAATTTTCTTTTGAATAATGGATACCAACTTTTACGAACAGGTTTATGAGGTTGTACGGCTCATTCCGAAAGGAAGGGTGACATCTTATGGGGCCATTGCTAAAAGTTTGGGGGCGGCAAAATCGTCTCGGATGGTTGGGCATGCAATGCTTTATGCAGGTACTGCCCACCCTAAAGTACCTGCCCACCGCGTGGTAAACAGCAGCGGACTGCTTACCGGAAAATTCCACTTTAAACCACCTGAATTGATGGAAGAACTATTAAACAAGGAAGGCGTTGAAGTACAAAACGATAAAGTTGTCAATTTTAAAAAGGTATTCTGGAACCCGCTGGAAGAAATCAATCTGGATTAACCTTCATTCAATCATTAAAAATTCAATCATTTGTATACATGGGAAAGTTAGTAGAAGAATTTAATGGCTATCGCGAAAAAATGAACGATAGGATTATGGAAACCGCCAATACAAATATTAAGCGGTTTTTTGCACTCGATACCACTTCCTATGCGGATGGTGCGCTTGATGTAAAAACCAAGGAAATGCTGGGTTTGGTAGCTTCGATGGTTTTGCGTTGCGATGATTGCATTAAATATCACCTCGGAAAATGTTTCGATGCCGGCGTGAACAATGACGAAATGAACGAAATCTTCATGATCGCCAATTTAGTTGGTGGAAGTATTGTGATTCCGCATTACAGAAGGGCTGTAGAGTATTGGGATGAATTGAGTTTGGAGGCTGGAGTTTAGCGGGAACTCAAATTATAAAATCGTCATGCTGAACTTGGTTCAGCATCTCTCCTGAAATCGTAAAATTGAGGCCCTGAAACAAGTTCAGGGTGACGAAAAGGATGGTTGTAACTAATTAGTATATTCTCAAAATGCAGGCTTCAAAATTCGCGTAACATGACTCAAGACTCTGGACTTAAGACTAAAGACTCACTAGTACGCTGTACTTGGGCTGGTTCTGATCCGCTTTACATTAAATATCATGATGAAGAGTGGGGCAAGCCCGTTTACGATGATCAGGTTCTATTCGAATTTTTGATTCTGGAAGGTGCACAGGCAGGCCTGAGTTGGATTACGATTCTCCGCAGGCGTGAAAATTACCGTAAGGCTTTTGCCGGTTTTGATGTGAAAAAAGTTGCTGCTTTTACAGAAAAGGATGTAGAAAGGTTGATGAATGATGAGGGAATTATCCGCAATCGCCTGAAAGTAAATGGTGCCATAACCAATGCCCGCCTGTTTATCGAAATCCAGAAAGAATTTGGTAGTTTTTCTAATTTCATGTGGAGTTTTGTTCCGGATGGAAAGCCAATTTTAAATCACATCGAAAAGATGGGTGATGTACCACCCCGCACCGAACTGTCTGACCGGATTAGTAAAGACATGAAGAAACGTGGTTTTAAATTTTTCGGTACCACCATTTGTTATGCCCACATGCAAGCCACCGGGATGGTTAACGATCATTTGTTAAACTGCTGCGCCAGATAATGTTTGCTTCAGCCACGTTATATACTGATAGGTTTTTACTGAGGCAGTTTGCTGTTGAAGATTTGCCCTTTGTTTTTAAAGGGTTATCTAACCCCGATGTAATCCGCTATTATGGCGTAAACTATTCTACACTTGATGAAACCAATACTCAACTGGTTTGGTTCAACGAGTTACAGGAAAATGAAACAGGTATATGGTGGGCCATTTGCGATAAAGCAACACTTAATTTATTTGGTGCCATAGGATTTAATGATTTGAAAAAAACAGAACAAGAGGCTGAAATTGGTTTCTGGTTATTGCCCGAATATTGGGGCAAAGGCATAATTGGCGAGGCTGCGCCTGTGGTATGCAACTATGCATTCAAAACCTTAGGCATATCAAAAATTGTAGCTTTTGTTGAAACAGAAAATGAAAACAGCAAAAAAGTACTTGGTAAACTTGGTTTTAGTTATCAGGAAACGATGAAGGATTGCGAAATCAAGAACGAAAGGTTTATTAGCCTGGCAATTTATACAAAGCTAAAGGGCGATGAATTGATTTAATGATCCTGTTTACTTTTTAGTCGAATTATATTCTTTTACCCATTCAATTACATCTCGGCTGTTAAACTCGGCACCCACTTCTATTTTAGCTTTTACCGCAGGCTGATCGCCCATTTTTTGCAACAAAATATTTTTTACTTCTACCTTTTTAACATCATCGGTTATCGCTTTCATTGGCACCTCCTGTAACGGACCTGCGCCAGGTTTTTCGATAAAGTAGCGTATTGCAGGTGCACCGGCAGGTCTTTCGGGAGCTGAATTGTTGCCTCCGCCAATGCTGATGCCACCACCCATACCCATACCGCCATAACCTCCGGTACCGGTACCAATACCAATTGAAGGTCTGAATTTCACCTTTTTTTCTTTAACCGGTGGAACAAGTGTGCCCCCGCCAAACGAATAAAGGTTAACCGTACCCATCTCAATAACCTTTACAAAGCGGTACTCGAAATTACGTCCGTTAGCGAAACCTTTACTTACAAAGCTATTGCCATTCCAGAAAAAATTCTTGATGTCTTTAGCGGGTAATATCACATCAGCTTCGTCATTGGCGCTAATAAAAACCGAAAAATAGTCGGTGCCCTTTATGGTGCCACGGATTACCTCATCATTATTTTTAACGATGAAATCCTGGGCACAAGCGGTAAGCGTTATTGAAAAAAATAAAATAAAAAGGTTAAAAATCTTCATAAGTTAGCAATATCGGGATACAACGTAAATTATTAAAAAATAATATCCAAAAACAATAATGATTGAAACGCTCTCTACATTCTGGCAATTTCTAAGAAAGCCAAAACTTTTAAAACTCAGTAAAGATAATAAATCTCTTTGGAGAGATCTGTTATGGTTAATCATGCTCGATTTAGTATTTGCAGGCATAATTATGGGTATTTATTGTTCGCTGGTGCATTTCAGAATTATTAATGAATATGAAGAAAAATTTGATATCCTTAAAAAGTACGGCCTAACGGTAGCCTTGCTTATTGCCTGTATCGTTGCTCCATTATTAGAAGAATCTTTGTTCAGGTGGCCTTTAAGGGGTGGGTATCTGCCTATATACTTTATGTGTTTTACATTGGCCTTAGTAACTGATTACTTCATAAACAGTACCTATCTAAAATGGCCGATTTATATTGTTTTCTTTTTTATATCCCTTATTGTACGCGGGTATTTTAAAAGAATGAATATCCGCCGAAGGGTAGTTTTCCAGCGGCAATCGTTTGGATCTCTCTTTTACTATTCAGCCACCATATTTGGTTTAATCCATTTAACAAACATTAAAGATTTAACACTAAGCGATCCGGCTTTTATCATATTTGTGATCTCGCAATTCTTTTCAGGTCTATCAATGGGCTATATGCGCATTAAATATGGCTTAATCTATTCCATTTTACTGCACAGCATCTTTAATTTTATAATGATATTATTAGAGTTCTTTTTCAGTTAAATTGAATGTATATCTCTTCTAAACCTTTAACTTTGATCTTTTACGATCCGGTAAATTCATTTATCGGAGCAATCATTAAATCGGTGTAATCACATGAATAAAAAACTCTTTCTTCTAGACGGTATGGCGCTAATGTACAGGGCGCATTTTGCATTAAGTAAAAACCCACGTTTTACTTCAACAGGAATTAATACCTCGGCGGTAATGGGCTTTACCAATACTTTGCTCGATGTTTTAAAGAAAGAGAAACCAACGCATATAGCTGTGGTTTTTGATACTGAAGCCCCGACTGAAAGGCATACCGCTTTCGAAGCCTATAAGGCTCAACGCCAGGCTATGCCCGAAGATTTGGCCGCTGCAATGCCTTATGTAATTAAGTTAATTACAGGTTTTAATATCCCGGTTATCACTTCAGATGGTTATGAGGCCGATGATATTATTGGTACCCTGGCTAAAAAAGCCGAGCAAAAGGGTTATCAGGTGTATTGTATGACCCCTGATAAGGATTTCGGACAATTGGTGTCAGAAAATATTTTTATTTACAAGCCCGCACGCATGGGTAACGACATGGAGATATTGGGAGTAAAGGAAATCCTTACCAAGTGGGAAATTGAACGCGTAGATCAGGTTATTGATATTTTAGGTCTATGGGGCGATGCGGTAGATAACATTCCTGGTATCCCGGGCATTGGTGAAAAAACTGCCAAGCTTTTAATTAAGCAATATGGCACGATGGAAAATATTATTGCCAACTCGCACGAGTTAAAAGGTAAGCAGCGCGAAAACGTAGAAAATTTCGCCGAACAAGGTTTACTTTCGAAAAAACTGGCTACCATTTTATTAGATGTCCCGGTTGAGTTGGATGAAGCAGGTTTAGAACTTTGCGATCCAAGCCGCGATTTATTAGAACCTTTATTTACCGAATTAGAATTTAGAACGCTTGGCCGCAGGGTTTTTGGTGATGAGTTTTCGGTTACTACAGCCAAGTTTCAGGAAGGTACACAAACCGATTTGTTTGGCAACCAACCGGGCGAAGTAATTCAATATACCAACACCATCGAAGAGGAGCCGGCAGAAAAATTGCCAGCCAAAACCATCGAAAATACAGAACACGATTATCAATTGGTTGATACAGCTGAACAACGTGCTGAATTAATTAAGCTGTTACTAACCGAGAAACGGATTTCCTTTGATACCGAAACAACCGGTACCGATGCGAATATGGCCGAGCTTGTTGGGCTTTCTTTTTCTGTAAAGCCAGGCACAGGGTATTATATTCCGGTGCCCGCTTCGCGTGAAGAAGCACAAATCATAATAGATGAATTTAGGGTGGTACTGGAAGATGAAAACATCGAAAAGATTGGCCAAAACACCAAATACGATATTTTAGTGCTGAAATGGTATGGAGTAGAAGTGAAAGGAAAACTTTTTGATACCATGCTTGCCCACTATTTAATTGATCCCGATACCCGCCATGGAATGGATGTACTATCTGAAAATTACCTCGGTTACTCACCTATATCCATTACCAAATTAATCGGACCAAAAGGAAAAGGGCAGCTGAATATGCGTGATGTTGCCGTAATTGATGTGGTTGATTATGCAGCGGAGGATGCTGATGTTACCTTACAACTGGCACATGTATTCGAGCCTAAATTAACCGAGCTAAACGCTGCTAAACTGGCTGCAGAAATTGAAAATCCTTTGGTATACGTACTGGCTGATATCGAAAAAGAAGGCGTTCGTATTGATATTGAAACCTTAAAAACCTATTCGGCCGAGCTCGAGAAAGATATCATCAAGTTTGAGCAAAATGTTTACGATAAGGCAGGGATTAAATTTAACCTGGCATCGCCAAAACAGTTGGGCGAGGTTTTGTTTGATAAACTTCAGCTCGACCCCAAAGCCAAGAAAACCAAAACCGGCCAGTACCAAACCGGCGAAGACGTTTTAAATGCTTTGGCCAGCAAAAGCGATATTGTTCAGGATATCCTGGATTTCCGCCAGTTGCAGAAGCTTAAATCAACTTATGTAGATGCCTTGCCGCTCATGGTTAACCCTAAAACCGGAAGGGTGCATACCTCTTACAATCAGGCGGTAGCTGCAACAGGGCGTTTAAGCTCTAATAATCCTAACCTGCAAAATATTCCAATCCGTACAGAACGTGGTCGTGAAGTGCGTAAGGCCTTTATTGCACGCGATGAAAACCACATTTTGTTATCGGCCGATTATTCGCAGATTGAATTACGTATCATTGCCGAAATCAGTAAAGAAGAAAATATGCTCGATGCATTTAATAAAGGCATCGATATACATACCGCAACCGCGGCTAAAGTATATGGCGTAAGTATTGAAGAAGTAGATGGTACCCAGCGTAGAAATGCCAAAGCGGTAAACTTTGGGATTATTTATGGGCAGTCGGCTTTTGGTTTATCGCAAAACCTGGGCATTCCGCGTAAAGAAGCTGCTGAAATTATAGAGCAATATTTTGCGCAGTACCCGGGCATTAAGCAATACATGAGTGATACCATGAATTTTGCCCGCGAAAATGGTTTTGTTGAGACCATAATGGGCAGAAGACGCTATTTAAGAGACATAAACTCTGCCAACCAAACCGTAAGGGGCTTTGCTGAGCGAAATGCCATTAACGCGCCTATTCAGGGTTCAGCTGCCGATATGATCAAAATTGCCATGATCAATATTCATAAAGAGATGAAAGTACAAAATTTAAAATCGACCATGACCATGCAGGTACATGATGAGTTGGTTTTTGATGTGCTGAAAACGGAAAAAGAAGCCATGAAAGCCATTATTCAGGATAAAATGACCAATGCCATTAAACTTACGGTGCCTATTGTGGTAGAGATTGGTGAGGGCGACAACTGGCTGGCTGCGCACTAGGTATGAAAACGCTCATTGCACTCTTGGCTTGCTTTATTTCGTTTGGATGTATGGCTCAAAAAAGTGATACTTTAATTACTTATAGCTTTAATGGCATACCTACAAAAAAGATTAGTAAAGCAACCTCAATATATAAGATATTTAAAAAAGATAGCACGACCTGGGTAAGAACAACATCTGACAAGAACTTCGTTATTGTGAAGAAAGAGAGTTTCTCTGATTCTGCCTTTACAGTTTTAAACGGAAATTATGTTGAATACAAAAGTGGTAAGACCTATTTAAAGGGGTACTATATACAAAATATAAAACAAGGAGTTTGGTTAAGATACGATTCAACAGGGCAAGCGGTAGATTCAAGAGCATACGTCGGAGGTAAATTAAATGGACCATTTGTTCGCTATTGGAAAAATGCTTCAATTTTGGAACAGGCAAATTATATAGATAACAGGTTTGTTGGTGAAAGAAAAGTATTTTATGAGAACGGTAACCTCGCGATCAAGGAGGTTTACGATAGCGCTCATAAGCTTATTGATAGTACATATTTAACTATTAACGGAGGTCGTACTAAAAAGCAGAATTTGGAGAAAAAACCAATTTTTGGATGGGGAGGAACCTTTCCTTCGTATGTGTCACACGAAATCCATGATATTAAAGCAATCTCACAATTCGACCGATTTACATACTCAATATCTTTTATTGTCGATGAGAATGGCTTAGTGAGTGACGTTCGGTTGGATCAAACCTCAATACCAAGTGTAGGAAAAGAAGCAGTTAGGATTGTAAAGGAATCGCCTAAATGGAAACCAGGTACACTACTCGGTAAGCCTATAGCATCGGATATGTCTATCGACATTTTTTCTGTTTTCACCCCAATTAATTAGATCCCGATTAAAATTAATTCGTTATCTTCATTAAATCTTCATTCCGAATAATGAACTTTATATCAACAAAATAAACGAGTAAAAAAAATCGAAAAGGAACGAAACCTCGGAGTAAAACGAAGATGATTCTAACCACTAAAAAACAAAATCAAAGAGTATGAAAAAGTTATTGAGTTTAATCGCAATCGCAGCATTTGGTTTAACAACAGCATTTGCTCAAACCCCAGCCACTACAGCACCAGCTAAAGCTAAAACTGTAGTTAAGAAAGAAGTAAAAACTACTGTAGCCCCTGTTAAAGCAGGTGTTAAGCAAGAGGCGAAAAAAGTAGAAACTAAAACCACTACTACAGCTGCTAAAGTAAAAGCAGATGGAACGCCAGATATGCGTTTTAAAGAAAACAAAGCAAAAGCAGTAACTAAAGTTGCTGGTCCTACTAAAAAAGACGGTACAGCTGATATGCGTTATAAAGCAAACAAAGCAGCTGCTAAAAAGAACTAGGTTTAGGTTTTATAATTTGAAAGGGTCCCGGTGCGAGTTGGGACCCTTTTTTGTTTTAACTTGTTCTATACCAGGATCGTCAGCCTGAATTTCCGCCCTGTCGGTCGGACGGGTATTTCAGGGTCTCTCTCTTTGGAATGATAATAAAAAAAAGAGGGGTCATTTAGCCCCTCTTAATATTAAATCTACTATTGTAATCTTGTTTAAGACTTACAACGTTATCGTCTCACCAATCTCAGGCAATAACAAGGTTTTATTTTCGCGTTTAAACTTATCCATGGCAACAGCAGTATCAATTTCAATCACCGGAAAGGTATTGTAATGAACGCCAATTACCTGATCGCAATCAAAGTATTTGGTAGCTACCAAAGCGTCGTCTACATCCATGGTGTAATTGCCGCCAATTGGTAAAATAGCGTAGTCTAAATTGTAAATATCCGCTAATACCTTCATTTCAATGGTCAGGCCGGTATCGCCGGCGAAATAAATTTGTTTGCCGTCTACTTCTAAAACAAAACCAGCAGGGTTGCCACCATAACTTCCATCAGGTAAGCCCGATGAATGCGTGGCAGGTACCATGCGCACTGATCCCCAATCAAAGGTAAACTTGCCAAAGTTCATGCCGTGTACTTTCTCTACACCCTGTTTGGCGGCCCAATCGGTTACCTCAGGCATCGCAATTACCGTAGCCTGGGTTTGCTTGGCTAAAGCTACCAAATCAGCTACATGGTCACCATGGCCGTGACTTACCAAAATGTAATCAGCTTCAATTGCCTTAATATCGATGTGTTTGGCCAGCGGATTGTGCGAAATGAAAGGATCGAATAAGAGTTTTTTGCTAGCTGTTTCCAACAAAAAACACGATTGGCCGTAATAAGTATATTTCATAATTATTGGTACATGTACTGATAAATAATTTTATTGTCCGAACATGCCGCCTAAGCCGCCTAGCATTTCCTGTGCATTGGCCTGCATTTCGGCTGCACTCACCTGTTCGGCGCTTGCCATTGCTTTGTTAATCGCTGTTAAAAGCAGTTCCTCTAACTCTTCCTTATCCGCACTTTTTAAAAATGTTTCGTCGATGCTAACACCAGTAATAGTTTTGTTGGCTGTTGCAGTAATTTTAATGGCACCGTTTTCAACTTCACCATATACCGATACGGTATCTAAACGCTTTTTAATTTCTTCGGCTTTTTGTTGTGCCGCGAATAATTTGTCGAACATAGCTTTGTATTTTTATAATAAATGGAAATATTCCCAAATTGTTTTAAAGTTGATGCTTTTTCTGGTCAGCATAAAATGCTTATTTCAAGGTACTAATCTTCGTCGCTTCCAGGCAAACTTCCATTGCCATGGTAGGCACCTTTACGTATAACTGGCATGTTGAAGTGCTTGTAAAGCTCGTCCAAATGCATTAAACTGCCATTGGTTAGATTACCTAAAAATATAATTACGATATTTTTGTTTAAGTCTCTAACATAAATGTGGCGAAAACCGTGCCACCATCCAGTGTGGTACACAACTTTATCCATATTTTCACCATCAAACATCCGCCAGCCATAGCCGTAATTGAAATGTCCGTTAACGGGTTTATTGCGACCCACATAGGCAGAATCGAGACTCTTTTTGGTTAGCAACCTTCCGTTTTTTAAGTATTTATCAAATAGAACCAAATCGTGCACCGTGCTGTAAATGCCTTTATCGCCAACAGGACCATCTAAAAAGTTCTGCGCAACAGAATATCTAAAACTATTGCGATCGTGGCCAACCACATCAACCGGAATTTTTTCGTACTCAGTAGTGCTATATACATGCGTATGTTTTAAGCCAGCAGGTTTAAAAACATGTTCCATCATGTACTGCGAATAACGCTGACCGGTAACCTTTTCGATAATAGCACCCAACACCATAAAGTTGGAGTTGTTGTAATGAAACCTGTTATCGGGTTTGGTATATGGATTAGGCTTTCTTTCGGCAATTACATTCATAACCTCCTGGTTGGTTACACCCTTTTTCATGTTGCGTTTTTCTTTGCGCCAGATATCATCAATGAAATACACATAATTCATCATGCCGCTGCGGTGCGAAAGCAAGAGCTTTACTGTGATGCCATCATAGGGGAAATTTGGGTAGAATTTTTTTACGTTATCGTTTAACGAAAGTTTACCCGCCTCTACCAATTGCATGATAGCGGTACCCGTAAACGTTTTAGTGATTGAGGCCAGCTCAAATTCTGAGTTAATCGTTAAACTGTCGCGGTGCAGGTAATCGGCCCAGCCAACGGCTTTTTCGTAAAGTATTTTGCCATCTTTAGCCACCAGCACGTTGCCATTGAAATTGAATTTTCTGTGCAGGTTATCTACAAAATCACCAATCCATTTATCGCCTTTTTGTGGGTTGTAAACCAATAAAAGACTATCGGCTTTATCGTCTTCTTTGGTGCGTATTTTTTTTTCAGCAGCCTTTTTCTCTTCAGATTTTTTGCTTGAGCAGGCGGTTAGTAAAGTTGCAGAGAGGGCTAATGCGGAACATATATATCGAAAATTCATTTATATCGGGGATAGTGTATTTAAAACCCGAAAATTAAAGAATTTTAGACGGTTAAAACGAAAGAGTTTTACACATTTTCGCAATTTTGATTGTACCAACACTCAAATAAATGCCCTTTGCTACCATTAACCGGATCGCTGTCGGGATTTTTGACGTTTGCAATTTCTTCATCGGCCTCTGGTCGTTCATCTGCCCTGCCATATTTCATATTATAATCGGCACCATTTGGGTAAGCGCCTACTACGGTAAAATCGTCAGTTGAGTTGAGTTTTTTGTGTGCCACACCTGCCGGAATGATTACGACATCTCCTTTATCCAACTCAATGCAAACACCATGGTCGCCGCCAAACTGTACATCGGCCTTGCCACAAAAAACGCCCATTACCTCGTGGGTATTGCTGTGGTAGTGGTGATAATCGAAAATACCGTCGACCCAGGCATTGGTATACCCATTCTGCGCGAAAACTTTTTTAATTACCTCTTCGCTATCATCGGGATGGAGCCTTAGTGTGCCTTTGTAAACCATTAAAGGCAGCACTGGATTGTTAGGAAAGTTTCCGTTTTCTTCGATTTTATGCGCTACTAGATAGGCTTCCTGTATTAATTTTTCTTTGTCCATGGTTGCGGAGTTTTATATAATTAACAATGTAAGCACAAAAGGGTTTAGAAATTTGTTTTATTGTGATGGGTTTAAACCTATAGCCTTGGGCTTAAGCCCAAGGCTATAGGTTTTATTTCTGTCTAGCTGCCCAAGCATCCATTTTAGCTTCGAAAACAGATAGCGGGAAAGAGCCATCTTTTAAAACCGCAGTATGAAAAGCAGATAGTTTGAATTTAGGTCCCAACTCCTTTTCGTATTTAGTTCTTAATTCCCTTATCTTCATGGCTCCGGTTTTATAACCCAGTGCCTGTGCCGGAATACCCATATAACGTTCAATTTCTGCAGTTGCGCCTTCGGTGCTAATAGCTTCGTTGTCGGTCATGTATTTAATGGCCTGTTCGCGGGTCATGTTTTTGGTGTGAATGGCCACATCAACCACTAAACGGATAGCACGGTGCATTTCATCACCCAGTGCACCCATATGCTGGTACGGATCCTGATATAAGCCCAGTTCTTTTCCTAACGATTCGCAGTAGAGTGCCCAGCCTTCAACATAGGCATTATGGCCACCAAACCGGCGGAAATTAGGTAATGATTTGTTTTCCTGGGTTAAAGAAATCTGGTAGTGGTGACCGGGGATAGCCTCGTGCAGAAACAACGATTCCATACCTGAGGTAGTATTAAATGTTTTAGCATCCAAAATAGGTACATAAAAGATACCCGGACGCTTGCCATCGGCCGAGCCTTGGTTGTACTCTGCACTTGCAGACGCGGCCCTGAAAGCTTCTGTCTGGCGGATTTCGAAAGGTGTTTTAGGCTCCACATCAAACATTTTTTTCAAATTAGGTTTCATCCGCTGGTGGATATCTTCGAAAGCAGCTAAAACCTCTTTTGGTGTCTTGTAAGGCATGAATTTTTTGTCAGTTTTCATATACTCGAAAAAGGCCTTTAAATCGCCTTTAAAACCTACAAGATTTTTAATGCTATCCATTTGGCCTTTTATCCGGGCTACCTCTTTTAACCCTGTCTGATAAATCTCTTCGGGCGTTTTATTGGTAGTGGTTTGTTGCTTTACCAGATAGGTGTACCATTCAAGCCCGCCTGGCATAGCAGACCAACCAGAGGTAGTTCTCGCTTTTTGCAGGTATTCGTTTTGAAGGAAGTCGGCCAGTCTTTTATAAGCGGGTACAATAACAGTTGTAATCGCATTCCGGTATGCTTCAGTTAGTTTCTGCTTATCGGCAGCAGAAAAACTTGCTGGTAATGCGGTAATGGGGCCATAAAATAAACTTTTTTCAGGATTGGATACCACCATACTCTGCATCTGGGGAATCATTTTAACCACTAAAGCCCTGGGGAGCACAATACCTGCAGCTTCACCTTTTTTAAAGTTGGCAATAGCAGTATCTGCCCATACCGAAAAAGCAGCAGCGCGTTTTAACCAGTTTTCGTAATTTTTTACGGTTTTAAAAGGCTGAGCTCCCGTACCCGATCCTAACTGGCCAATAGTTAATGGCAAAGCAAACATCTGGTTAAAAGGCAGATATTCTGAATGATATTTTAAACCCTCCAAATTGATGCTTAACTGATCTTTCAAATAATCGAAAGATAGTTTGTCATTGTCATTTAGTCCTTCCCTGTCGTATTTGCCTAAGCTGTCGAGGTAGCGTTCGTTATATGTTTTATATTCTTTAAGGTAAGCTTGAGAGCCATCGTTAGGCAGGAGATCATCGTAGCGTTCATCTCCAATATAGGTAGCGCCTATTGGATTAAGCTTTAACCCATCCTGGTAGTATTGCTCGCACGTGTTGGCAAAAGCCTTGTTTTCTGCGCTGACATCAGATTTTGTCCCCTGTTTGCAGGCAGATAAGGAAGCAATGCAAGCTGTTAATAGAAGTATTCTCTTCATAAGGTTTGAATTAGTGTTTAACCAAAAATAATAAATTAAACGCCATTTTTTGTCAACCGGGTGAAAAGCAAAAAAGCCATCCCGAAAAGGATGGCTTTAGTTATTTCATGAGATCCTTCGCAAAGCTCAGGATGACAAAGTAGTTACGCTAACAATCTGATTGGTTCTTCCAGTAAACCTTTTAAAGTTTGTAAGAAAGCTGCCCCGGTTGCACCATCAACCACACGGTGATCGCAACCTAAAGTTAATTTCATTACGTTACCTGGAACAACAGCACCATTTTTAACTACAGGAACTGCTTGGATAGCACCAACTGATAGAATTGCACCATCAGGAGAGTTGATAATTGAGGTAAACTCATCGATACCAAACATGCCTAAGTTAGAAACGGTGAAAGTAGAACCTTCCCAATCTGCTGGTTGTAATTTTTTAGCTTTTGCTTTCGCACCAAAATCTTTCACTTCTGCAGAGATGTGTGATAGAGATTTACCATCTGCAAAACGTACAACAGGTACCAATAAACCATCTTCAACAGCCATTGCTACACCAATGTTGGTGTGCTCGTTGAAACGGATTTTATCGCCACCCCATGATGAGTTAACAGCAGGGTGTTTTTTCAACGCTACAGCAACCGCTTTAATTACGATATCGTTGAAAGAAACTTTAACAGGAGCAACTGCATTGATCGCCGTACGGGCAGCCATTGCGTTATCCATATCAATGCTAATGGTTAAATAGAAATGCGGAGCAGTAAATAAACTTTCAGCCAAACGTTTTGCAATTACTTTACGCATTTGCGAAACTGGTTGTTCTGTAAATTTAACTTCGCCAACGAAAGTTGGAATTACCGGAGCTGCAGCTGGAGCACTTCCTGCTTTCGGAGCTTCTGCCTGAGGTGCAGCAGCTGCTTTAAAGTTCTCGATATCTTTTTTAATGATACGGCCACCTTCTGCACTACCAGAAACCTGTGATAAATCAATTCCTTTATCTTTAGCGATTTTCTTCGCTAATGGAGATGCTTTTACGCGGCTATCAGATGATGAACTTTGAGCAACTGGAGCAGATGAACCAGCATCAGCAGTTGTAGCTTGTTTTTCTTCTTTTGGTGCATCAGCTTTTGCGGCTGCCGGAGCAGAGCCACCAGCTAAAATTCCGCTAACATCGGTTCCTTCAGGACCAACAATGGCAATAATACCATTTACTTTTGCAGCTGAACCTTTTTCAACACCGATGTGTAATAAAGTACCGGTTGCGTAACCCATCACTTCCATAGTAGCCTTATCGGTTTCTACATCAGCTAAAACATCATCATCCTTTACTTTATCGCCAACTTTTTTATGCCATTCAGCAATAACGCCTTCAGTCATGGTATCGCTTAACAAAGGCATGCGGATTACCGTTACGCCTTTTGCTGCTAATTCTTCTTCGCTTAATCCACCACCCTGAGCAGGAGCAGCTTCTTCTTTTGGTGCTTCAGCCTTTGGAGCTTCGTTTTCTGCTGCAGGAGCTGCGGCACCTTGCTCGGCGGCTAAAGCTGCTTTATAATCTTCACCTTCTTTACCAATAACGGCCATGATCGCATCAACCGGAACGGCCTGACCTTCTTCTACGCCTACGTATAAAAGGGTACCATCCCAATAAGATTCCATATCCATTGTTGCCTTGTCAGTTTCTACTTCTGCCAAAACATCGCCGCTTTTCACTTTATCGCCCACTTTTTTATGCCACTTCGCCAAAACCCCTTCGGTCATGGTGTCGCTCATTTTGGGCATTTTAATTACATCAGCCATTATATCTAATTAATTGAAATCTTATTAATATTAGTCCATTACGTAAGGGTAGTTCTCAGTCATATATACATCTTTGTATAACTCAGATGCTTCTGGCCAAGGAGATTCTTCAGCGAATTTCACTGCTTGATCTACTGTAGCTTTAACTTTAGCTTCTACTTCTTCAATCCAGGCCTGATCTGCATATTTCTCTTTCAAAATAGTTTCTCTTGCAAACTCAACCGGATCTTTTGCTTTATAATCTTCTAACTCTTCTTTAGTACGATATTTTGCCGGATCTGACATTGAGTGACCACGGTAACGGTAAGTTCTCATTTCTAAGAAAGTTGGTCCTTCACCTTTACGGGCACGTTGGATGGCCTCATCCATTGCGTTGTGCACTGCAACCGGATCCATTCCATCAACAGGAGCACAAGGCATATCGAAACCTAAACCAATTTTATAAATATCGGTCATGTTGGTGGTACGTTGTACCGAAGTACCCATGGCGTAACCGTTGTTTTCGCAAACGAAAATTACCGGCAATTTCCACAACATGGCCATGTTAAACGTTTCGTTTAATGCACCCTGACGTACAGCGCCATCGCCCATGTAACAAATGTTAACATTGTCTGTTCCTTTATATTTTTCTGCAAAAGCAACACCAGCACCTAATGGAATCTGACCTCCAACAATGGCGTGGCCACCATAAAAGTTATGCTCTTTACTGAACATGTGCATTGAACCACCTTTACCTTTAGAGCAGCCGGTGGCTTTACCATACATTTCGGCCATAATGCTATCTGCACTAACACCTAAAGCTAAAGCATGAGCGTGATCACGGTAAGTGGTAATCATCGAATCGCCTTTTTGCATTGCAGATATAGCACCTGCAACTACAGCTTCTTGTCCAATGTATAAATGACAAAAGCCACGTATTTTTTGTTGTCCGTATAACTGGCCAGTTTTTTCTTCGAATTTGCGCATTAGCAACATCGACTCAAACCACTTTAACCAGGTATCTTTATTTATTTCTACTGCACTCATTTTAGGGTATTTGTTTTTTTGCGACAGCAAATCTAATTTTTTTATTGTAATTTTTGGCACTTTCGAGTGTAAAAACATCATAATATCGGCTATGAAATTACATTTAACACTTGTTTTACAATTGAATATGATTGAGAATGGGCATTTCTGTTTTTAGCAAGATTTAAAGCCGATTTTTTATAATTAAAACAACGCCCTTTATCGTAATATGGAATTAAATTATTCTAAAATTTAATTTTGCGTATATCATCATTTACATAATTTAAAATATTGCGGCTTTCGGTTCTTTTGCCCGCTTACAGGAAGGAAAAATTTTTGTGACAAAAGATGATTTTCAGGTGATTATTGGGTTAAAAAAGGAGTGCTCCAAAACACAAATGTTAATAACTTTTACTTTTTAACATCTAACATTTGGATAACATTTGTATAATTAATACTTTTGGCAACCAACAATAAGCCCATGTGGTGTACGTTAATGTGTAAGTGAATACCCAAACATAACTGTATAACATGATTAAAAAATTTTTGTTTTCTACTCTAATCGCTATTTGCACGCTCTCAACGGCATTTGCGCAAACTAAAACAAAAGAATCTGGTAAAGAATTAAATGACCCTGATAATCTTGCATCGCAGTATTTCTCGCAGGTAATGGGTGTTGCAGTAGATGCGACTTCAAATTTAAAGCTATACAAATTTATATACGAGTGGATCGGAACGCCGTACAGTTATGGCGGAAATACTAAAAGAGGCATTGATTGCTCTGCTTTTACTAAAGCGATTTACGATAAAGTTTTCAACACTACCATCAGAAGAAATTCTCGCGATATTTTTAGCATGGTAGATCCACTATCTAAAGAGGATTTAAAAGAAGGCGATCTGGTTTTCTTTAAAATTAAAAGCAGAAGTATTTCACACGTTGGTATTTACCTGGGCGATAACAGATTTGCACACGCATCAAGTTCTCGAGGTGTGGTAATCAGTAACCTGAACGAGCCTTACTACAGCCGTTATTTCTATAAGGGTGGGCGTGTGCTCGAATCGTTTAAAAAGGAATTTACGGTAGAATAAATCAGTTGACATTTTCAGTTAACAGTTAAAAACATACATAATCCTCCTGAAGCAATTTTGGAGGATTTTTTATTGAACACAACACCAATCCGTCATTGGTAGCGGAGTGCAACGTAGTCGGGAAATCTGACGAGATAGACCTCTCCCCGCCTGTACGGGCAGGTATTCCACTACGTTCCAGTCGTGATGACGATTACAATAAATACCTAATGAAGCTCATTAACACCATTTTAATCCTTCCCTTTATTGTTGTTATTTCAATCAGCTGTACCAGTAACAATGCACAGGTAGTTACCCCTGCTGTAGTTAAACAGGATACGGTGATTAGAAAGTTAAAGGATACCATTGCAATCACCGCGGTTGGCGATATTATGCTGGGCTCAGCCTTTCCTTCTAAAACAAACCTTCCTCCTGATGATGCCGTAAACAGCTTTCAGGCAGTAGACAGTTTGCTTAAAGGTGATATTGTTTTCGGAAATCTGGAAGGCTGCTTCCTCAATTCGGGGAACTCTAATAAGTGCAATGGCATTAACCCAAACAGCTGTTATGCTTTCAGGATGCCTGAACGTTATGCTGGGATATATCAAAAAGCGGGGTTCAATGTGTTAAGTATCGCCAACAACCATGTTGGTGATTTTGATGCCAGGGGAAGAAAAAATACTGCACGCATTTTAGATTCTTTGCAGATTCATTATGCAGGGCAGGTAAATAAACCCTTCGAAATTTTTGAAAAAGAAAGTATTAAATATGCTTTCTGCGCTTTTGCACCGAATGAAAATACGGTATCAATAAATAAGATTGATAGCGCTAAAGCATTGGTGGCCCGTTTAAAAACCATGGCCGATATTGTTATTGTTTCTTTCCACGGGGGTGGTGAAGGTGCCCGATTTGAGCATGTAACACGCAAAAATGAAATTTTTTATAAAGAAAACCGGGGCAATGTATATGCTTTTGCACATGCTGTTATTGATGCTGGCGCGGATGTGGTTTTAGGTCACGGTCCGCACGTAACACGCGCGGTTGAGGTATATAAGCATAAATTTATCGCTTATAGTCTGGGTAATTTTTGTACTTATGGCATGTTTAGTCTGAAAGGCAATAATGGGATTGCTCCTTTGCTTCAGCTCAAAATTAATGCAAAGGGCGATTTTCTGTATGCCAATGTGGTATCTGTTCAGCAGGATAAAGTTAACCGCTTAACTCTTGATGATAACCACCGGGCTTTTAAACGAATCAAAGAATTAACAGATCTTGATTTTATTGGTCATCAGCTTAAATTCGAAAATAATAAAATCAGTTTAAAAGATTAATTTTCTCCGACATCAATCTCAGTTAATTTCAGAATATTTGCGGTATGAAACCATCATAATTTTTCAAGCCACACAGTGGGGCGAAAAAGTAAGATCGCTTCATCACCTTTAAAATTATTTATATCCAGATGAAAAAGGGATTAGTACTTCATTACATAATTGGTATAGCAGCAGTAATATTGGTATTGGCAGCAGCATATTATATCCAGCAAAATCCAAAGAATTTACTATCGGCGGGTATTATTATTTTGGCAGGATGCCTTGTAGCTTTTAGCCAGTACCAGATTATTAAGCAAAAGAAGAAACAATAATATGCTTGCCGTTATTTTGCAGGCCGCTAATGCCGATAATATTAAAGATGTTATATATCTGGGCTTAGCTATAGCGGCTGCAATAGCCTTATTTATTTTGTCGCGAAAGTTTAGGAGGAAAGGATAGGCCTAACTCTCATCCTTCGTGTTCTTTACCAACCCAATTCCCGATACAAAGAAAATCAATCCGATTATTCCATAAACCAGCAACCCCCTGCTGTTTTGACTGTGGTTAACAAAGCCATATCCGGCATAAATTAATCCGATAATTCCCAGGATGGTTAATATCGTTCCAAAAGTTCTTTTTACGTTCATGATCTGTTTTTTTAGATAAGACAAAAAAATAAACCTTTTTGTTTGCCATTTAAAATCGTAATTTTCTGTACACAAATGAAACAAACACTAACCAATTTATTTTCTCATGAATTACACGCTGATCAAAAAAGTCGCCATATGCGCCATTTTCTGCTTTTTTAGCCTTGTTAAACTCGCTTTTGCTCAAAATATTGTAGCCGGTAAAGTTTTAGATGCGGCAACCAAGCAACCGATACCCGGAGCCAGTGTCTATTTTAACAATACCCAAATCGGTGAAGCCACCAATAATAACGGGGTCTTTAAAATATCAGCCAGAAGGCTTTATAGTGATCTGGTAATTTCAGCAGTTGGCTACCAGACTACGGTTATCAATATTGAAGGTAACAACAAGAATTATACTGTGCTTTTAAGCGAACAAGCAAATAACCTGATGGAGGTAACCGTGAGCACAGGAAAAAACGATTGGAAAAAGTGGGGCAGTTTCTTTTCAGGCCTTTTATTAGGGAATGATCCCCGTTACAAGCTTTACTGTAAAATTCTGAATCCCGAAGACATTAAGTTTTTTTACAATGAGAATGAACATTACCTCGAAGCGGTAGCCAGTAAGCCTATTTTAATCCGGAATAGTATCATGGATTGCGAGTTGCACGTTGATCTCCGCGAATTTGGCTATAGCTTTAACGATGATAATATTACTTACAGTAGTTTTTCTTACTATGGAAAGTTTAATGCCAAGCCAAATAAAAAGAAAAAGATGGCCTTTGCGGTTAATTACTTAGGCTCGCAAATGCATTTTTACAGGAGCTTATATGCAAAAAACCTCGAAAAGGAAAACTTTCAGGTGTACCGCTATACTTCTGTTAAAAATGTGGAAAAGCAAAATGTTTTAAGAGCTGTCCAACAGTATAAAGCGGATAAAATGGCGGCTGGTATACCCTTGTCTAAATTATCCGATAACCCCGATTCTGCCCGGTATTACGAAAGGGTACTGAGGCAACAAGACGTATTGAAATGGGACACGACGAAGGTAGATTATAAACAATACTTAACTTTTGATCCACTCGAGAATAAAATGTACTTCAAATTTAGCGATACACTGATGGTGGTTTATAAGCGTGATGAAAAAGCAATGGAAAAACTGGCCCAATCCAGTTTGGCCCATAAATTTGGACAAACATCTGTATTTAAATTGAAAACACTGATGAGCTTAAACTATAAGGGTGGCGTAATAATCGACCCGGCTGGTTATGTAACGTCGAAAGATTTAGTAATGTCGGGCGATATGGGTAACAGGAGACTTGCCGAGCAATTGCCTTACGATTTTGTATATAGTCCGTAGCGCGGCTATACTAGGCCTGTTTAGGCAATCTGTATTATTGCATTTATTTTTTATAACTTCATAAAAAAATCTAATTATGCAATACACACTTTACATTCTCATTGCGCTCGGGGTAATTATCCTGTTGAGCTCATTTGTAACCGTTAAACAGGGAACCATTGCGGTAGTAATCGTTTTTGGTAAATATCAAAGATTGCTAAGACCGGGGCTGAATTTTAAAATCCCTTTGATTGAGCAAATCTATTCGAGGATTTCGATCCAGAACCGTTCGGTAGAATTATCATTCCAGGCGGTTACACAAGATCAGGCCAATGTATATTTTAAAGCCATGCTTTTATACTCGGTTATTAACCAGGACGAAGAGACCATTAAAAATGTAGCGTTTAAGTTCGTTGATGCCACAAACTTAATGCAGGCTTTGATCAGAACGATTGAAGGTTCGATAAGGGCATACGTGGCTACGCAAAAACAGGCCAATGTACTTGCACAACGCAACGAAATTGTACTGCACGTTAAAGAACAAATAGACCAGGTTTTAGATGGGTGGGGTTATCACCTTCAGGATCTCCAGTTAAACGATATTACTTTTGATGAAGAAATCATGCGCTCAATGAGCCGTGTTGTTGCATCGAACAATTTAAAAGCTGCCGCAGAGAACGAAGGTCAGGCTTTATTAATTACCAAAACCAAAGCGGCAGAAGCAGACGGTAATGCCATTAAGATTGCTGCCACCGCCGAGCGTGAAGCAGCGCAGTTACGAGGTCAGGGTATTGCTTTGTTTAGAGAAGAGGTGGCAAAAGGTATGACCAATGCTGCACACGAAATGCAACAAGCCAATTTAGATACTTCGGTAATTTTATTCACCATGTGGACAGAGGCGATTAAACAATTTGCTGAGTATAGCGAGGGTAATGTGATCTTTTTAGATGGCAGCACCGAAGGCATGAATAAAACTATGAAAGAAATGATGGCGATGCAACAATCGCAAAATACGGCTAAAAAGGCATAACGTAAATATAAGGGATACTGGCGATTCAGCTAATATCTCTTGAAATTTTCCAATATAAAAAAGCCTATCAGAGTTTATCTCTGATAGGCTTTTTTATGGATTAAGTATTTGCTACTTGTTTATTTTCTCAGCGGCAGGGATGCCCAGGTTCATTACATAATTACCCGATTGTTGCATGAAATCGCCCATTACTTTTAACGATTCATCTTCAATAAAATCGAATGCATCTTGCTTGGTAATTTTCTCTCCTTTTTTTATCACAGGCAAACCTCTTAATGCCCTTAATTCATTTTGTCTGGCAAGCGATTTAGCTTCTTGTGCATCGCGTTCTGCTTTAAGTTTAGCCTCGTTTAAGGTTACTGAAACTTCTGCATCGCGTTTTTTAAGCTCGGCGATATCTTGTTTCAGGTATTTAAAATCTAATGAGTTGGCAATGCGTTGCTCACTGTTTTTAATCAGTTGCGCTTTAACTGCTGCCAAATTAGCTACTGCTTTAAAGTTAGAGCTGGCAATCACATCCCAAGGCAGGGCAGATGGCTCCGTATCTTCACCAATTTTATCCATTGGGTAAACAGAAGGAAAAACCACATCAGGTGTTACTCCTTTGTGCTGTGTACTGCTACCGGCAACGCGGTAAAACTTAGCCATGGTTAAATTAATCTGTCCTAAGTTAATATCTGCTGGATTGGCTGAACTTGGAGAAGTACCCACAGTTTTATCTTTAGAAATCAATCCGGCTACTCTTTGCAACATGCTAGGATTTACCAGTTTGTTTAAGTCGATTGATGATTGAACAGTACCTTTACCATAGGTTTGGCTACCCATTACAATACCACGGCCGTAATCCTGAATCGCTCCGGCAAAAATTTCGGATGCTGAAGCGCTTAAACGGTCTACCATTACACCAAAGGGACCATTCCAGGCAACGCCCGCATTTTCATCTTCATCTACCTCTATTTTGCCGCGTAAATCTTTCACCTGAACAACAGGACCTTTGTCGATAAATAAACCCGTTAACGAAATGGCTTCAACTAAAGAACCTCCACCGTTTCCGCGTAAATCCATTACAATGGCATTCACTTTATCGATGTTTTTTAGCGAATCTACCAGTTTTCTTACATCACGGGTGGTGCTTTTATAGTTTTTATCGCCAGCATTTGCAGCTTTAAAATCTGCATAAAACGCAGGAACTGAAATGATGCCAATTTTATAATCTTTACCATTTGAGTTAATGGTTTTAACTTTTTTCTTAGCCGATTGATCCTCAAGAATTATTTTCTCTCTTACAAGCTCAATAATCACTGGTTTCGACGACATTTCTTTTCCAACAGGAATTACTTTCAGACGTACTTTAGTGCCCTTAGGGCCTTTAATTTTGGTTACGGTTACATCAAGTCTCCATCCAATCACATCAACAAACTCACCGTCGCCTTGTGCAACAGCAACAATTCTGTCGCCTGCGCTTAACTGTTTACCTTTAAATGCTGGTCCGCCAGGGATAATTTCTGAAATTTTAACTACTTCGTTTTCCAATTGTAAACGGGCGCCAATACCTTCGAAAGAACGCGCCATTTCTTCGTTAAATTCTGTAGCCCTTGCTGGTACAAAATAATTGGTATGCGGATCGATAGATTCGGTAAAGGCATCCATCAGGATTTGGAAAACATCCTGGTTATTGGTTTTTGAGGTTTGCGACTGCAGATTCTGATAACGTTTGGTTAAAGTTTCTACATTCTTAGCCTCGGCTGTGCCAGCCAGGTTTAAATTAACCAGTTCGTATTTAACACGTTTTTTCCAGGTATCGTTTAAAGCCGTTGAAGAAGCTGCCCAAGGCATTTTCTCGCGGTCGTAAACATAGCTATCGGTTTGATTAAAATCGAATTTGGTTTTAATCTGCGCTAACGAATAAGTGAAATATTCGTTTAATCTTTTGGCGTAAACGTTATAGATGTAGAACGGGCCACTTAAATCGCCGTTTTTAAAATCATCATCAAGGGTGTATCTGTACTTTTCAAATTCTTTAATGTCAGAAGCCAGGAAATAATTTCTGCCTGGATCTAAAGATTTGATGTACTTGTCTAAAATAACCGAAGAGATAGAATCATTAACCTGAATTTTTTTGTAATTGTAGCTCTCAATTAAATTAACAACTTCTTTAATAACAAGTTGTTGTTGCTCATCTGGTTTCACATTCGTAACACCCTCAACCATTGGTTGAGTTTTAGGTGCAGCATGACAAGCAAGTACTGCTGCAGTAAAAATTACAAAAAATATTCTTTTTAACATCTCTTTAAATGATTTAAAATCCATTTCCAATTCTATATAGCCAATATGATACCATTTTAGCAAAAAAACAAAAAAGAGACAGCATTATTACCGTCTCTTGTT
>Ga0308165_1000475_pt1 | contig 74797 bp, 58 predicted proteins | sample PhyWR2_FD_201032 | JGI IMG/M metagenome (GOLD analysis project Ga0308165, IMG submission 201032) | Phyllosphere microbial communities from UC Gill Tract Community Farm, Albany, California, United States - DLSLW.R2 | ecosystem: Host-associated > Plants > Phyllosphere > Unclassified | place: USA... | reverse complement strand
AACAAATAGTGTCGAAAAAGTGTTATTTTGCAAGTGTTGAATTTATAATATTGTAATTCCAAAATTAAAGCATTTTAATGGTAAAAAAGAAAATAGTAGCCCTTTCTACATACCTTTCTGAGTTGGCCGTACATGGCATTCAAGAAAAAAAAGGAGAAGATATAGTGCGGTTAGATCTTAGAAATATTCATAGTTCAGTAGCGGATTACTTTATCATTGCAAGTGCCACCTCTGGCACGCAGGTAAAAGCCATTGCCGATAGTGTAGAAAAAGAAATATATAAGGCCACCCAGGCCGATCCAAGACATAAAGAAGGTTTCGAATCTGCAGATTGGATTATTCTAGATTATTTTGATGTGGTTGTGCACATTTTTAAAACCGAAAAGCGCCACTTTTATGGCATAGAAGAACTTTGGGGGGATGCGGAAAGCACAAATTATCAGAGCGCATAACCTTTAGAACCATTTTGACAAAGACAAATGAACGACAATCAAAATAACAACGAAAAACAAGGGAAGAGGATACCTAATATCCCGAAAAAACCTCAAAAAGGATCAAAATTTAACATTTTCTGGGTTTATGCGGCCATTATTATAGCCATTATAGCCGCGCAGTTTTTATTTACTACTGATGGTGGAAAAGAAGTTACCTATCAAAAATTTGAGCAGCAGATGCTACTTAAAGGTGATGTTCAAAAGGTGGTTGCCTACAAATCAGATGATTTAGTAAGGGTAGAAGTTTATATCAAGAAAGATAGTTTAGAGAAGAAAAAGCTGTACGATGCTTATAAAAGCAACAGTACGTTTAATGTAAACACAACAGCCAGCCCAATTGTATATTTCAATGCAGGAACGATGGACGGGCTAGATAAACAGCTTGCCGATTCGCAAAAAGATTTACCTGCAACCCAACCACGTATTTTGGCAGAAAAAACCAGCCGCAGCAACCCTTTGGCAAGTTGGTTCTTAAGCATTATCCTTCCAGTATTACTTTTAATCGGTTTCTGGATTTTTATGATGCGCAGAATGGGCGGTGGTGCAGGTGGTGGCGGTCAGATTTTCAGCATAGGAAAATCAAAAGCTACCTTATTCGACAAAGAAAGCCAGGTAAATATTACGTTTAACGATGTTGCCGGTTTAGAAGAAGCAAAAACTGAGGTAATGGAAATTGTAGATTTCCTTAAAAACCCTAAAAAATATACCGATCTGGGTGGAAAAATCCCGAAAGGAGCTTTATTGGTAGGTTCGCCGGGTACCGGTAAAACTTTATTGGCCAAAGCAGTTGCCGGGGAGGCTCAGGTGCCATTCTTCTCCTTATCGGGATCTGATTTTGTAGAAATGTTTGTAGGGGTAGGAGCATCGCGGGTGCGCGACTTATTTAAACAGGCAAAAGATAAATCACCTTGTATCATTTTTATTGATGAGATTGATGCCATTGGCCGTGCCCGTGGTAAAAACGGTGTAATGGGTGGTAACGATGAACGCGAAAATACATTAAACCAACTTTTGGTTGAAATGGATGGTTTTGGCACCAATACGCATGTTATTATCTTAGCCGCTACCAACCGTGCCGATGTTTTAGATAAAGCCTTATTAAGGGCCGGTAGGTTCGATAGGCAGATTTATGTTGATTTACCCGATGTTATCGAGCGTAAACAGATTTTCGAAGTCCACATTACCCCGCTTAAAAAATCAGAGGAACTTGATACCGAATTTTTAGCAAAACAAACCCCAGGCTTCTCCGGAGCAGATATTGCGAATGTTTGTAACGAAGCGGCCTTAATTGCAGCACGTAAAAATAAATCAGCTGTTGATAAACAAGATTTCTTAGATGCTGTAGACCGGATTGTAGGTGGTTTAGAAAAGAAAAACAAAATTATCACGCCAAGTGAAAAACGTGCTATCGCCATTCATGAGGCTGGCCATGCTACAGTTAGCTGGTTATTGGAACATGCAGCACCATTGGTTAAAGTTACAATTGTTCCACGTGGACAAAGTTTAGGTGCAGCCTGGTATTTACCAGAAGAGCGCTTAATTGTACGCCCACACCAAATGTTGGATGAAATGTGTGCCACAATGGGTGGTAGAGCTGCCGAAAAAGTAATGTTTGATACGATTTCTACAGGTGCACTTAGCGATTTGGAAAAAGTAAACAAACAAGCCAGAGCAATGGTTACCATTTATGGCCTGAACGATAAATTAGGAAACATTACCTATTACGATTCATCTGGCCAAAATGAGTATAACTTCTCGAAACCTTATTCAGAAGATACTGCTTTAATTATTGATAAAGAGATTTCGGCACTTATTGAAGGTCAATACCAAAGGGCAATTAATTTATTGGAAGAAAATAAAGATAAATTGATCCAACTTGCTGATATCCTGATTGAAAAAGAAGTTTTATTTAAAGATGATTTAGAAGTAATTTTCGGTAAACGTTTATTCGAAAATCAAGGAGAAAGTGGAACTCCCGGACATATTACTCCGGTAGAAGCATAAATAAATAATTTCTATTATTACATTTGCTACCCTAGTTTAATAATTAGGGTAGCTTTTTTTTATAATGAAGGATAATACGACAGCGAAGGAACAAATACTAAAAAAGATAAGGAAAGCACTGTTAGAGAAACGTGAAAACCCTTATCCCAACTTAGAAGAAAGTCAACTGTATAAAAAAAATACAGATGAGCTAGAGGTATTATTTGCCGAACAGCTTACGGCCATATCGGGAAATTTTATTTTCTGCGAAGATGGGATCGACTTTTTTGAAAACATGCTGCAACTCGCCGATAAATTTAAATGGCGTAAAATATACTGCTGGGAACCCGAGCTTCAGCAATTCTTAAGCAAATACGAATTTCCGTTTTACCAAACCGACAAAGACTTCGAGCAGGCCGAAGTGGGCATCACACTTTGCGAAGCCCTGATTGCCAGAAATGGAAGCGTAATGGTAACCAACCAGGGGGCTGCAGGCAGAAGGCTAAGCATTTTTCCACACCACCACATTGTAATAGCCCGTACCAGCCAGTTGGTTTTAGATCTTAAAGATGCGTTTCTGTTGTTAAAAAACAAATACGGCAACCAGATTCCTTCGATGATCAGTAATATTACCGGCCCAAGCAGAACAGCAGATATTGAAAAAACACTGGTTTTAGGTGCCCATGGCCCAAAAGAACTCTTTGTATTTTTAATTGATGATTTTAGTTAATTACCATTCATAATAGGCCTGAAGACTTACCCATGAGTGCCAGCGGTTAAATTCACTCACGGTATTAAATTCAGGCGACCGCCCAACAGCCATAGCAGATAGCCTGATTGCCTTTTTTTCACATGTAGGTATTTTTGTGCCAAAACCTAAATTCCAATCAAGGGTAGCTTTATTTAATTGTTTAAAACTTAAAGTGTAAGGACTATCTCTAAACTGCCCCATTAATAAGGCATTATAAAGCCAGCCATTCCCCTTAACACCTGCTAAAACATATATTTCCCCCAAATTCTTGTTCATTTTTGTGAACTTTTTTGTTGCATCGGCCATGGGTAAATTATTTACTACCCAGTTTTTCTGATCAAGCAGACCCAATCTTGCATTAAAACCTAAACCCGTACTTACATAATATCCTAAACGCAGCTCCGCTTGGGTACTCAACTGAAAAAAGCCAACATCACTCCCTTTAGGCTTACCAATAAGTAACCAATCTTTTTTTCCTGTAACCAGAAGGGTAGGCTCTCCTCCGTTGGAAATCTGACCTTCCCAGCCATAAGGAATATCGGCTGTATTGCCAAACCAATGATCGCGATGGATTTTCGTTTGTACTGCTTTAGAAACATTTAGGCCTATGGCACCAACATTAATCCCTATTGTTAACAGTTCGGTACCCGATTGATCTAAAAAACCCAAGCTGGTTCCGATAAAATTTAAGCTAGAAAATGGCCTATCGTTCTTTCTCTTAAATTCATTAACCGGATCGTGCAGGTTTCCTAAATATTCGGGCGTAAAAGTTGTATTGGCTAGCATTATTGTTGCATTGTTAATGCTTGAATCTGCCAGATTGATCCCAAAAATTTTCTTTACTAAAAACCTGTGTGGAGCATAAACCCATGTATTACCGAATTTTTTATCCTGGTAAATAAACCCTGCACCCATGGTGTAGTTGCGATCTGTTGCATAAGATGGTTTTACAAATTTTAGAAAGTAATCCTGATCAACAACAATACCTGCACGGTGTATGCGCTCATCAGTTCCCTGTGCATTTACACCGCTATTAATTGCAACGATGGACAGTAAAAGCAAAATAATATTTTTCATAAGAGCAGTTAATTATAAGCTTTAGCTATTTATTCATTATCAAACAATTACATTATAAATTAATTTTCAAGCTTCGACAACTGATGTTAGATATCGATCGCTATTATCATACTCCATTTGTTGATCGCCCCTATCTATTATTTTACTCACCTCCCAAAAAGTAGCATATCCTTTATTATCGAATACATTAAAATCAATATATTGATAGCCTCCATCTCCGTTTCTTACCCCCCAAGAATTTTTAACCAGAAAATATCCTTTACCATTTTCAACCTTATATCCCGAAACACAGATTGCATGACCACCTGATAACATCCTAGATGTTCTCTCTACCTGTGGTTCCCCGTTGTAAAGGTCTTCGGGCACCTGTAAAGCAACAATACAAGGATTTCCGTTGTCAATGGCTCTCAAAACCTGAAGATAATCATTATCTAGATCATGTACTTCCGAGATTATAAACCTTCCTTTTCCACTATATCTTGTATCAAATCTAACTTGATATTGCGGCCAATAAATCTCTTCCAAAATATAATGGTTCTTCGCAGCATTAATTGCCTGTTCTGTCGAATAAACACCATAAAAATCCCATAAAGATCTTTCGGAAAGTTCAAATATGGCACCCAATTTATTTTCAATTGCGGCAATGGTGGCAAAAGTAGTACAAGTACCATTCCACTGATTTTTAATTGATGTATCTCTATGTTTTAAAGATACAATTCTGTCATCTCCCCAGGCTATATCGTCTGTTATAGAAAATCCTCTTTCTTTTAATTTAAAAAATTTATCGAATCCTACTATTTGATAAAAATTTGTTAAAACTGGCTTCTGATTCATGGCTTTAGTATTAATTGTAGAAATAATAATTGCAACTAAGCAAGTTCTGTTGAACATCTTCTTAGTAACATTTCCTTTATGTTTTTACCTACTCTTTCAACATGCAGTTTTCGGCAACGCTGTTTTGTTTCTTTAAAATTATTATGAGATTAATTACCTATCAGCCCTTAATATCTTTTTAATTACCATTTCCCTATTGCTATTAAGGCAATATACATCCTCATCATAGTTAGCATATACCCTAGAGAGAAATGGCTCTAATCCAGGCTCTCCCATTTTCCGGCCGCCAACATAAATCGATATGCTTGTGTACCTTCGGTCATCTTTTTCTAACTTGATGCTTTTTTTGCTTTTCAGATTATAAATTTCCACATTTTCATAACCTGTATAGTTGTTCCCGTATGAGCGCCATTCGGGAAGAGTTGGGCTTTTGCAGACCACAAAATAATCGTCGGCAAGATGGAAAATGGTGCTGATGGTGTTATCGTTAAAATATCTTTTGCCTTTAAGGTCTACTATATCTGCAACATTCTGTTCTCTTCCATTTGATATTTTATTGGTTTCCTTAAAAAGCACAATACCAATGTTTTTCGGAAAATTATTCTTGTTTTCACCCATCACCGCGTAAGCCTCCAAATAATCGTTGCTTTTCAACACGGTATCCTTATTCTCATTTAAAAAGAAGTTTGTACGGCTGTTATGCGTAAACATTCCCATTCCCCAACCTGCATATAACTGTATATCTTTGCCTAGCTTAACCGGGGCTTTTTTTACCTGTTTTCCGGGCTCTTTTGTTGCTGTGGAAGGTACTTTACCCATGGTAACATAAACCTCGGTCGACTTATTCCGCTTGGCATCTTCTTCACGTTTCTTTTTAAAGGCAATTTCACTTTCGGCCTTAAGCTTTGCATTTCTTATTTTGCCTGCTTCATAAGCCGCTTTATCATCAGCTATTTTCTTTTTTCTGGCATCTTCGTTTTCTTTTGCACAGGCAGGGCACATATTCTTGCCCTCACTGTTATTTGATCCTTTTGGAGCAAACCTACAATTGTAGCGCGCATATTCGCTACGGGCAACATGCGATTGGGCGTTAGCTGTATGTATACAAAACAGCAACAACATTAGAGCGAGTAATTTTTTCATATTTTTTGTTTGATTAGCCTAAAGGTACCTGCCATAATCAATCAATTATATACCCGTTACTCGGTATATTTAGTAACCGGTTTATATGTTATATTTATGAAATATTGACCGTTACGTTAAGCTTAAGTATGCTCGCTAATTCTCTCATCAATGAATAAAATATTTTTTCTATTTCTATTTCTCCTCAGCCCGCTCGGTGTATGCCTTGCACAGCAGGGCAACCCCATTTTGATCGATACCGCAAAAAAATTCAACATCAGTAAACACGGTTATTTTTATGAAGACCAGAATTTAAATCTTAACATCGATTCGATTATCCGCTACAAACAGGCAGGCAGATTAATCAGCCTTACACCGGGCAAAGTTTTTAGCAAAGGTTACACACAGTCTTATTACTGGATTGCTTTCGATATAGAAAACACCTTAAATCAATCCGTTCACCTGATGTTTAAAGAACAGAGTTCGAGCATTAACCAGCTCCAGCTATTTAAGGTTGATGCAAGCGGAAAAATACATGCACTGGGCTTAACAGGAGATCACTATCCATTTAAACAGCGTCCTTATCGAAACAGAAGCTTTATTTACCCGATGGTACTTGCTTCTCACGAAAAGGCTACTTTTTACCTATGGGCCGATAAGCGCGGGCAGAATATGTACATGCCCATATCCATTGGCCGTGATGTAGATATTATCCAGGCCGAAATTCCGCAACACACCTTATTTGGCTTTTACACCGGTATTTTTGTTTTTGCCGTAATTTTCAATTTACTGCTATTTGCATCCATACGCGATAATATCCACCTGTATTATGCCATCTATATCTTTTGTACGCTGATTTTTATCCTCGAAGAAGAAGGCCTGGCTTTCCAGTGGTTTTATCCAAACCTGCCTGGCCTGCAGGATTACATGCGGCTAATTATGGCTTCGCTCAGCTGTGGCCTGCTCATTCAGGTGATGCAGCTTTTCGTGAATCAAAGCCGCAATAACAGCCGGATGTTCAGGTTTACCAATTACTATAAACGCTTCTGTTGGGCCATGTCTATTATTCCGGTATTCATGCTGTTCAAAACATTTATTATCCTTGAGAAAACGGTTTTTTACATCAATAACTTTCTGGCACTGCTTACCGTAATTGTCATTATCATCTGTGTGGTGGAAAGGATCAGGGCAGGATATAAGCTGGGCTGGTATTATTTCATTGCCACAGTGATGCTGCTATTTGGGGTTTTCAATTATGTATTTAACACGCTTGGACTAACCAATTTCAATCTGTTAAAACCAAATGGTTTAGTTGTAGGATTAACGGCCGAAATTATATTTCTTTCATTTGCGCTAACACAACGGTATAACTTTTTAAAGAAAGAAAAAGAAATTCTGCTCGAAGAAAAGAGCAAACACCAGGTTGATCTCGCCGATGGTATTTTTACTGCACAGGAAGATGAGCGGACCCGTTTGGCACGCGATTTACATGACGATTTAGGTGGTACGCTTTCCATTATCAAATTAAATATAACGGCCTTTCAGCATAAGGTTTTGCAGCTTACAGATAATGAACGCATATTTTATGATAAAACCATCGGAATGATTGAAAAAGCATGTATCGATTTAAGGGAGATATCGCACAATTTAATGCCTAAAAACTTTGACCAGTTTGGTTTGATCGAAACACTGAACGAACATTTTAGAACGCTAAACCATTCGGGCAAAATTGCATTCGAATTTGTTTTTCAGGTAGAACATCCTATCGAAAGTACCATGGAAATTACCATATACCGTATAGTTAACGAGCTGGTAAATAATATTATCCGACACTCTTTCGCTTCAAGGGCCACTATTCAAATTCTATCCTTTGATGAAAGAATTAATATCATGGCCGAAGATAATGGCATTGGTTTTAACCCTGAAATGGATAAAAAAGGATTGGGAATGCAAAATATCCTGTCGAGGGTAAACTACCTAAACGGGAAAATCCAGGTCGACAGTAACCAAACCGGCACCACCACAACAATTGATATTCCGTTAAAATAATTGGACAAGATGGAACTAAGACCAATAACATTAATGATCGCAGATGATCATAAACTATTTGCCGAAGGATTGTCGGCCATTCTATCAGAACAACCAAATTTAAAAATAATCGGAATGGCATCAAACGGAAAAGAAATTCTGCATCTATTGAACAATCAATTGCCTGATATTTTAATCCTCGATTTAAATATGCCGGTTTTAGATGGGGAAATTGCGGCTGAGAAAGTACGCCAACTTTTTCCGTCGGTAAACATAATGGTATTATCGATGTATTACACCAGCAAACTCGCCATAAAACTTGAGGGGATAGGGGTTAAGGCCTTTATTCAAAAAGATACTGATGCAGAAACACTATTTAAGATCATTACGGGCCTACAGCAGGGGGAAAAATATTTCCAGAAGGTAAAACCGGATGTCCAACCATCATCGATCTTTGATGATGGTGATCATTTCCAAAAAAGCCATAACCTCACCGCCAGGGAAATGGAAATCCTGAAATTGATCAGTGAGGATTACACTTCCCAGCAAATTGCTCAAAAACTATTTATAGCTTTGAACACCGTTGATACACACCGGAAAAACATGGCGCAGAAACTAAATGTAACCGGAAAAGCAGGTTTGTTAAAATTTGCATTCGAAAATAAGCTGCGTTAAAATTAAATTTATTTTCGTTTATCGAATATAATTGATATTTTTATACTACATACCGTTTTAGTATGCGGTATTATAATTTATGAGCAAAGCAATAAATACGGTTATAGCCGGCACTGGAAGTTATATTCCACAGAATATAATTTCTGGTAATGAATTCTTAAACTCAACCTTTTTTGAGAATGGAAATCGATTGGAGAAAGAGAATTCGGAGATCATCCATAAATTCTCCGAAATAACAGAGATTGTGGAAAGGCGCTATGCTTGTCCAGAACAATTAAGCAATCATATTGGTGCCAAAGCTGCCGAAAAAGCCATCGAAAATGCAGGCATCGACAAAGAAACCTTAGATTATATTATATTCTGCCATAATTTTGGTGATATCCCTTTAGATAGTAACAGAAGCGACCTGTTGCCTTCACTGGCATCAAAGGTAAAACAGCAGCTGGGAATCCTCAATCCTGATTGTGTGGCTTACGACCTGATTTTTGGTTGCCCGGGATGGGTTCAGGGTGCTATACAAGCTGATTATTATATTAAAAGTGGCGATGCCAGGCGTGTAATGGTTATAGGCGCCGAAACCTTAAGCCGTATTATCGATCCGCACGATAGAGACAGCATGATCTTTTCTGATGGCGCGGGAGCGGTAATTTTTGAAGCTGAAGAAGCTACAGAGAAAAAAGGCATACTCGCCCACAAAACCGAAACGCATGCCGTAAACTATGGAAACCTGCTAACCATGGGCAAAGGATCGCACCCTGATGAAACCAGCGGAAACTACTATCTTAAAATGAACGGGCGCAAGTTATATGAATTTGCTGTTGTTCAAGTGCCGCAAGTGATTAAAAAAGCTATAGACAAGGCTGGTTTAAGTGTTGAAGATGTAAATATCGTATTTGTTCACCAGGCTAACGGCAAAATGGATACCGCCATAATGAAGCGCTTGTTTAAGCTTTATGGCAAAGATACAGTGCCCGAAAACTTAGTACCGATGACCATTTCCTGGTTAGGAAACAGCTCTGTGGCTACTGTACCAACCTTGTTAGACCTTGTTTTAAAAGAGCAGGTTAAGGGTTATAAAGTTAAAGCCGGCGATGTTGCGGTGTTTGCCTCTGTAGGGGCAGGTATGCACATTAATGCATTTGTGCACCGCTTTTAGTTCGCTAACCTTCGTAAACCGGCTTTTGCCTGGCTTTCAATACTGCTTTCAAATTCATGATTTTTCATGGCAATGGCGGTATTGAAAGCTTCTTTTGCTTTTACGGCGTTTTTCTTCCGCTCATAAACTTTTCCCATCTGTAAGGCCGCATTTGCAGCAAAATAATATTTCAGGTTTTTTCCCTTGTTAATGGTTTCCTGATAGGCTGCCAGCGCCTGGTCATCTTTACCTAAATCATCATAAACCCTGCCCAAACGGTAGCTTAATTCTATTTTATCCTTATCATCCGTGTAGTCGGCTGCATGTTTGCCATCAAGCAGCTGCAGTGCACGGTTTAAATACCCCCCATCAAACAAAAGCCTGGCTTTTAAAAGATCAGGCGAGGGCGTTCCGGCTGCCGCTTCGCTCTTTGCCTGCTTGTCTTTTTCCATATAGGTATAACCGTTTTTGATAGCCTTGGCGGCAAAGGCCGAATAAGCGGCTTTATCTCCCTTCAGCAAGGCGATCCAGCCCAAATGAAGGTAAGCGTCCTTTACAAAATTAACGCCCTTTGTAGCCTGCAAAAAGCGGTTAAAATAAGTAGCGGCATTAAGATCGAGTTTGTTTAAATGTGCGATGCCCTCCAGATAATCAAGATAAGGGAAAGGCTGATAAACACCACCATCAGGTCGTTTGGCCAATATAGAAATTGCCTCTTCGCTATGGCCGTTTTTGATACATACATAACTTTGCAGGTAGCTTTTTAACAGACTGGTATCGGCAATCCTTTCGGTATATTTTATGGTTTTTGCATAAGCCTGCGGACTGTGGGCCACATCGGTTAATACATATGCATAATAAAACACTACTTCTTCGTAAAATGGTTCGTATGATGATTTTGGCAGGTTATCGGCCAGTTTCTCGAACATATTTAGTCCATTTTGAAGATTTCCCCTGATGCCGAAGGTAGAAAGTGCTGTTTTTAATGCCCCATCTGGTAGATTGCCCAAAACGGCATTAATTAAACCCAAACCTTTAAGGTTTAGGTGAAAATTGGGGAATTTTTTATTGTTTTCCTGTAAGAGGCTATTGGCTTTTTTAACCTCCATTGCGGCATTAAAATATTCGCCAAAACGCCCACGGATCAATGCCCACTGCAGATTGATTTCTGCCTGAGCATACAGATAATAAGGCGAATTTTTATCATCATCGCTGATCTGGTCTAACCGGGCGGATTTATTCGCTTTCAACCGGTCGAAATCAGCTTTGCTCTCCGAAGTCAGCACCGTAAAATAATCTACATAGTTTTCTAAAAGGGGGATAATGGAATTATTGGGATGCTGCTTTTTTTCGGTAGAAATATAGGCTTTTGCATTACCCAGTTTAAGCTCGAAAATGCTTTTATATGCATTTAGGCAATTGCTGTTAAAATCGAAGTTTGCAGATGAAAATAAAGGAAAGGCGAGCAGCGTAGCGGTTACAAAATAACGGAAGCTTTTATTCATTCAGGATTCTATTTCGGTTTGGTGCTGTGGCCGGCGTAAAAGCGGTTCACATGGATAACAAATATCTCTATTAAACGCGAAAAGCGTATTCTTGTTTTGTGTAACAAAAAATAGGGGTAAACAAAAAACGTCCCGATAAAATCGGAACGTTCTAATTATTTTCGTTATTGATTACGCTTCTGTAACTTCGTGCGTTAAAGCCTCATCAACCAAAATACGGCCACAGTGTTCGCAAACGATAATTTTTTTACGTTGACGGATATCTAACTGGCGTTGTGGCGGAATCTGGTTAAAACAACCTGAACAAGAATCGCGGTCGATGGTTACTACTGCCAAACCGTTAATTGCATTTTTGCGTAAACGTTTGTAAGCAACCAATAAACGCTCATCAATCTGAGGCTCTGCTTTATCTGCTTTCTTTTGTAAATCCTGCTCTTCTTTTTCAGTTTCAGCAGTAATTACATCAAGTTCGCTTTTCTTAACATCTAAATCTTTCTTTCTGCCATCCAGTTCAGCTTTAGCTGTTTCGTAGATTTCAGTTTTAGAATTGATTTCGAAACCGTGTTCCTTGATTTTCTTTTCAGAAACCTGGATATCTAAACCCTGAATCTCAATTTCTTTAGTTAAAGCATCGTATTCACGGTTGTTTTTAACTTCTTTTAATTGAGTATCGTATCTTTTGATGGCCGCTTGCGCATCTTTAATTGTATTTTTACGGGTTACGATCGAATCCTCAAGATCATCAAGTTCACCTTTGATTTTCGCAATTCTGGTTTCTAATCCTAAAACGTCGTCCTCAAGATCGGCAACTTCCATTGGTAATTCGCCACGTACCTGACGGATCTTATCAATTTTTGTGTGGATATTTTGTAATTCGTATAAAGCTTTTAGCTTTTGTTCTACGGTTTGTTCCATTAAAACAAGTAATTTATGGGGTTTGTATTTTGCTCCGTTAAACGGATTGCAAAGTTAGTAAATTTTTTCTGAATAATTTCAAGCAATAAATTTGAGGTAAATTGTTCAGTTTCAAAGTGTCCGATGTCGGCAATGATCAATTTTTCCTCTGCATCAAAAAACTCGTGATATTTAAAATCTGCGGTAATAAAAGCATCTGCCCCGGCAGCAATGGCCTCCTTTAAAAGGAAGCTTCCAGAACCTCCGCAAACCGCAACTTTTTTAATCCTTTTGCCAATAATGTCGGTATGCCTAACCACCCTGGCCTGCATTCTATCTTTAACGAGATGTAAAAAATCGTAGGCATCCATGTCATATTCCAGCCAGCCAACCATACCCGATCCAACCAATTCATGTTTGTTTTCGAGTTTATAAATATCATAGGCAACTTCTTCGTATGGATGGTTTTCAAAAAGGGCCACCAATATTTTCCGCTCCGCCTGGCTAGGGTAAACCATTTCGATCCGCACTTCCGCTTCGCGGTGGCGCACTCCTTTTTCACCCACAAAAGGATCTGAATCTTCATTTCCCTTAAATGTGCCAAAGCCCTCAGCATTAAAGCTGCACTCACTATAATTGCCAATATTGCCTGCCCCCGCATAAAACAATGCCGAACGCAACTGCTCTGCCTGCGCATGCGGACAATACGTAACCAGTTTTTTTAAAAGCCCAGCCTTTGGCGAAAGTACTTTGGTACCGCTTAGGCCCAAACGTTCACAAATACGTGCATTTACACCGGTATGAATGCTATCGAGGTTGGTGTGAATGGCATAAAGCGCAATATTATTCTTAATGGCCTTTAACACCACACGCTCTACATAGTTTTTACCATTCAGTTTTTTTAAGCCCTTAAAAACAATGGGATGGTGGGTAATAATCAGGTTGCAACCTGTTGAAATGGCTTCATCTACAACCTTTTCTACACAATCGAGGGCCACCAGAGCTGCCCTGATCTCCATGTTGGGATCACCTACAATTAAACCCGAATTATCGTAGTCTTCCTGATAATTGAGTGGGGCTATGCTTTCTAAGTAATTGGTAATTTCGGCTAATTTCATTTGATAAATATAGATAAAGCAGGCAGGTTTAAAAAACTTGCTCAGCTAAAATTGATCCTGATACTTCAACTTGGATGTTCTCAGGTGGCTTAGGTGGTCAATATATTTAGAAAGCAGGCTTCGGTTTTTATGGCTAACTCAGGCTGTTGGTCAGGATTTGTAATCTTGACCTCATGAGCTGTGGATTTGAAATCCACAGTACCAAAGACGGGATTGCAAATCCCGACTAACCTATTGTAAAAACAAAACCCCGCAGATTTTTAAAATCTGCGGGGCTTGAATATCATTTATAGTATTCTATAAATTTCCGGGTTGTTGAAATCCGCCCATTCTTACCATCTGTAAACTTTCAAACACCATTTTCTGGTTATGTTCAAAAGCAAGGGTTTTATGGTTTACAACATCTATAATCGATCCGATAAAACATAAACCGGCAGTTACCAGGTATAAAATACCCATCCCAATCTGGCCTATGATAAACCTTTGCAAACCTGGTACGGCAAATAAACCGATTAGACAGAAAATAAGCATATCTGACGGGTTTTTCCTTTTGCTGCTGTAAACCATTAAGAAGTTACGCAACTGTTGCTCGGTTAATCCGGTGGTAGCCTGTTGTAAGTATGAAAATTCTTCTGGCGTTATGCCTGGTAACGACATCAGGGGTGATTGATATATATCCATGGTTTCTATGTATTAGTGGTTGAAATTTTAAATCTTTTTTTATTTTTTATCAATGTGTAAATCCTGTAAATTATAATCAAAAGTGCCGGAAACCCAAACCAATGTTCGGAAAAGCTTTCGGTAAACTCGCCATGTAAAATATGACTGATCGACCTGCCTATACCACATCCCGGGCACCAATCCTCAAAGCCTAAGTTGGCCAGCGGACAAAGTGTGAAGTGATGCTCGTGGCCATTCGCTGTTGCCAGTAATACTAAAGCTGCTACCCAGAAAACAAGTTCTAGTGGAAAGCTTTTAACGTATCTCATTGTTTCACTTTTTATATAAATTAGAGGTTCTTACAGCACCAATGTTACATTATTTTGCCCTTAATCGACGAAAGGGGGATATATTTCGACAAAACAAGTAATGTAATCTAAGAATATGATCTTATTTCTTTTTGCTGTTTTAATTTTCGCCACTAACCCAGCCAAAAATAGTTAAAAAAACCTTTACACAAATTGCGGGTTAATATTAAAAGATAAGCTTATTTTTGTGACTTGAACATTCGCGATTTATTAAACAGATACAAAACCGACGATAGGGTAACCCAATTTACCAAAGCGTTGAACAGCACCAAAAACCCAAAGATACAACTAAAGGGATTGGTGGGTTCGGCCGATGCTATTGTTGCGCTTTCTTCTTATTTTTTACTGCATAAACCCATCTTGTTTGTTTTACCAGATAGGGAAGAAGCGGCCTATTTCCAATCGGACCTGGAAAGTGTGCTCGATAAACAGGTTCTGTTGTTCCCTTCATCCTACCGTAAATCTTTCGATTTTACACAGGTTGATACCGCCAATGTACTGGCCCGTGCGGAGGTACTGAATGAACTTAACCACGATTCGGAATATGGTAAAATTGTGGTTTCTTACCCTGAGGCAATTGCCGAAAAGGTGATCGACCGTTCTGCTTTAGAAAAAAACACGCTGGAAATAAGTATTGGTGCCAAACTTGGTATCGATTTTATCAATGAATTTTTAATTGATTACGACTTCGACAGAAGGGACTTTGTTTACGAACCCGGTCAGTTTTCTATCCGTGGGGGGATTGTTGATATATTTTCTTTTTCTTCGGACTTGCCTTACCGCATCGAATTTTTTGGCGACGAGGTAGAAAGTATCCGCAGTTTCGAAATTGAAAGCCAGTTATCAGTAGAAGATGTTAAATCGTTAACCATCGTACCCAATGTACAGGCGAAGTTTTTAACAGAAAGCAATATTAGCATCCTCGATTATATTGATCAGGATACCCAGCTTTGGTTTAAAGATGTTGAGTTTACCCTCGATATTATCAAGGCCGGCTTTAAAAAAGCAGTTGAACTCTGGAAAGCTTTATCTGCTGCAGATAAAACCCAAAACCCCGAATGGATTGACCCAAAATTTGCCTTTACCGACGAAAAACTACTGGGCGACCACCTTCAGGATTTTCCGCTTATCGAATTTGGCAAACAGTTTTTTTATAAAACAGATAACCGTTTCGAGTTTGAAACCAAGCCGCAGCCTTCGTTTAACAAAGATTTTAACCTGCTCATTCATAACTTAAAGGAAAATGAAAAGGCAGGTATCGTAAATTTTATTTTTACCGATTCGCCAAAGCAGATCGAACGTTTATATGCTATTTTAGAAGACATCGATAAAACGGCCAAGTTTACCCCGATTAACAGCATGTTGCGCGAGGGTTTTATCGATCCCCAGATCCAGACCGCCTTTTACACCGATCACCAGATTTTCGACCGTTATTATAAATACAAACTAAAAAAAGGTTATCAGAAAAGTCAGGCCATTACCCTAAAAGATTTAAGGGAGCTTAAATCAGGCGATTATGTTACCCATATCGACCACGGGATCGGTAAATATGCCGGGCTCGAAAAGGTAGAAGTTAACGGTAAAACGCAGGAAATGATCCGTTTAATTTATGCCGATAACGACCTGCTTTATGTAAACATTAACTCGTTAAACCGAATTGCAAAGTATAGTGGTAAGGAAAGCGGTGTTCCGAAAATGAATAAACTGGGTACTGATGCCTGGGACAAGCTAAAAAAAACTACTAAAAAAAAAGTTAAAGATATCGCCCGGGACCTGATCAAACTTTACGCTTTACGTAAAACCCAGGCCGGAACGGCATTTTCTCCCGACAGCTACTTGCAAACTGAACTCGAAGCTTCATTTATTTATGAAGATACCCCCGATCAGCTAAAAGCTACGCAGGATGTAAAAAAGGACATGGAAGCCCCACATCCAATGGACCGTTTGGTGTGCGGTGATGTAGGTTTTGGAAAAACAGAAATTGCGGTACGTGCCGCATTTAAAGCCGTAGCAGAAGGTAAACAGGCCGCGATACTCGTACCGACTACTATTTTAGCTTTACAACATTATAAAACATTCGCTTCACGGTTAAAAGATTTTCCGGTTACGGTAGATTACATTAACCGCTTTAAAACCAATAAACAGATTAAAGATACCCTCGCCGAAGCGGCGGCAGGTAAAGTAGATATATTGATCGGTACGCACCGTTTGCTAAGCAAGGATGTAAAATTTAAAGATCTCGGCATCATGATTATTGATGAGGAGCAGAAATTTGGCGTTACTGCAAAGGAGCGCTTAAAAGCAGTACGTGTAAATGTTGATACCTTAACGCTTACGGCAACCCCGATTCCGAGAACGTTGCATTTCTCTTTAATGGGCGCACGCGATTTATCCATCATCAGTACGCCACCACCAAACCGGCAGCCAGTAAGTACCGAACTGCATGTTTTTAACGATAAACTGATCCAGGAAGCCGTACAGTTCGAATTGGACCGCGGCGGGCAGGTTTTCTTTATTCATAACCGTGTAAACGACCTGATGCAATTGGGTGGATTAATCCAGAAACTGGTGCCAAAAGCAAGAATTGGTATTGCCCATGGAAAACTGGACGGTGATGAACTGGAAGATGTAATGCTCGATTTTATTAATGGTGAAAAAGATGTTCTAGTGGCCACAACTATCATCGAAGCTGGTTTGGATATACCAAATGCGAATACGATCATTATTAATCATGCGCACATGTTTGGCTTGAGCGACCTGCACCAAATGCGTGGTAGGGTTGGCAGAAGTAACAAAAAAGCATTCTGTTATTTGTTATCGCCGCCACTATCTACCTTAACTTCCGAAGCACGTAAACGCTTAAGCGCCATTGAAGAATTCTCTGATCTTGGCAGCGGCTTTAATGTGGCCATGCGCGATCTGGATATCCGAGGAAGCGGAAATTTATTGGGTGCCGAGCAAAGCGGATTTATTGCCGAAATCGGTTTCGAAATGTACCATAAAATATTGGATGAGGCTATTCAGGAATTAAAAGAAGCCGAATTTAAAGGCTTATTTGAAAATGAACCTGCACGCCCATTCGTAGGTTTTACACAGGTAGACACCGATTTGGAACTCTATATTCCAGATGCTTACATTACCAATATTACTGAACGTTATAATTTATATACGGAACTTTCTAAACTCGATAACGAAGCCGAACTGGCTATTTTTGAAAAACACCTGGCTGATCGTTTCGGGCCGGTGCCACCGCAGGTAAAAACCATGCTCAGCGTGGTTCGTTTGCAATGGCTGGGTAAGAAATTGGGTTTCGAAAAAATCAGTTTCAAGAAAAACAGTTTGCGTGGATATTTCTTAAGCGATAAACAATCGGCCTATTTCGACTCGAATACTTTTACCAAAATTTTAACTTTTGCGCAAAACCATCCACGGATGTGTAATTTGAAAGAGGTAAAAAATACATTGAGAATTGCTTTCGACAATGTTAATACCGTTGAAGAAGCGATTGAAACTTTATCGCTGATCGACTAAAAAACGTTAATTCAGTCAGTCAACTGACTGAATTAACGTTAATTTGATCAATGGACTGACTGAATTAATGTTTTTCTAAAATTATTCCCACTTATCTTTAACAAATGTTAGATCAAACCCTGTTACTCGATTTAGTGAAAATGCAAATGCCCTATGGAAAATATAAAGGTTACCTGATCTGCAATATCCCCGAAAGTTATTTGCTCTGGTATAAAGATAAGGGTTTCCCAAAGGGTAAGTTGGGCGATTTATTGGCTACAATGTTCGAAATAAGGGTAAATGGCTTGGAGTATCTGCTAACGCCGTTGAAAAACCAACGGTAGATATATTCTGCGATTGTCCAAAGATCTCTCACCACTCGTCCTCCTGAACTTGTTTCAGGATCTATTGAAAAAAACTCAATGCAAGTTAGATGCTGAAATAAATTCAGCAGGGCGGCCTTAAAAATAAATTATATCTCGCACCCATTTTCATCACAAACTGCATCGTTATTCTTATTTAACGTGGCAATTGTAGTTTTGGGCTGTGTTTCTTTCCATTCTGTAAAACTTTGGGTAAGCGCATCGGTAAAGGCCTGAACAGGCTGAGCGCCCGAAACGCCATATTTGCGGTCCATTACAAAATAAGGTACGCCGCGGATGCCTAAATTCTGGCTTTCATAAATATCGTAACGAACTGCTTCGGCAAATTCGTTACCATTTAAAACTGCTGAGGCTTCATCTTTATTTAAACCGATTTCTATGGCAAGATCGACAAGAACGCTGGTTTCACCAATATTTTTGCTGTTTACAAAATGTGCCTCAAACAATTTTTCTTCGGCTAAATCCTGCAGACCGTGTTTTGCCGCCAAATGGATCAAACGATGTGCATTAAAGGTGTTTGCAGGGATATTGGTATCAAAATCAATAGTTAAACCAGCGTTTGCAGCCATATCAACTACCTGTTTTGTCATTTGTTTAGCTTGATCTACAGGCATACCTTTACTTCTCGAAAGGTAATCGTAAACCGTTTCATTATTGGTATTGTGGTATTCTGGATTGAGCTGAAAACTCTTCCAGTCTATTTCAATTTCATCCTTGAAAGGCAATTTTTCTATCGCCTGTTCAAAATGTCTTTTTCCGATATAGCAAAACGGACACATTACATCCGACCAGATTTCTACTTTCATACTACAAAATTAAGGCGATTATAATTGGCTATGGTAAGGCCAAAGTCAAAACCCACTATCGTTAAGGATAGTAGCTGAGGGTAATCGCCATTGCGAGAAGGCTTTTTCAGTCGACAGTTCATCCCGAATTCTCGGGAAAGCAATCTTTCCAAGAAGATCCAAGAATGAAAGATTGCTTCTTCGTTTCTCCTCGCAATGACGATTAGAAAATAATCGACCTCATCAATTACTTATATAACTGATTAAATATCAACTTAAAAGTGCCATGCGTTTGCGCCCTAAAAGCAATTTCAGGTCCGAAAGCGAGCAATTTTCCCTTACCCACTTTTGCTTCAAAGGCAGTTACCCCATCTTGCAGATAAGCCTGGCCCCAGGCCCATCCGCTTCGTAGTGGAGCAGCATTTTCGAACCACATTAAAGGCTTTATCCTCCCAGAGGCAATGGCATCGCCTGTAAGTTTAAAAACAGGACTATTATCAAAATATACGTCCGCTTCTTTTTCCATGCCCCAGTTTGTTGGCAATGTTGTATCTACACCAACGTTTAACACACTTCCAGGTACATAATATTTTTCGGCAGGCAAGCGTTTTTCTTCACCATTTATAATTTCAACCATTGCATTGCGCACTGGGAGATTTAAATGATAAGCCAGATTGGTGCTGCTGCCAATGGTTACAATATTGCCTCCTGCTTCTAAGAATTTCTTCAATTCGGGGATCGATTTATCACCGCTAATTCTGCCCAAACGGTTTCTATATTCTTGAGGTACTTCATCTGCTTTTGGCCCAAAAGATCTGTTTCCGGTGCCACTTTGAACTGCCGGAATGGCTCCCCCCACAAAAATAATTACATCATACTTTGATTTTAAGTTTCCAGCGTCAATATCCTGAGGATAAATTACCGTTGCGGTGTAATGATATTGTTCCATCAAAAAGCGCACCCATCCCGAGGCCATAGAGCCTCCATAGGTATCCCAAAGCGCAATTCTTCCTGCAGAAATTTTAATTTTATTTTTAGGAGCGGCAGCAACTTTAAGCTTGATATTTGCCTTTTCCAATATCGATTTCCCTGCCGATGAAACATAAAAATCGCCATTTTCGGTAGAGCGGTAAACTTCAACTTTATTTTTCAAAAGGTCATTTACTGCGGTGTAAGAATCATTCTGTGCTGCACTTAAAACAAAACCAGCCCCACTCGGCAGTTTATTTTCAGCTTTTAGCAATACTCCGTAAGGGTTTTTCTCAAAAGGTCCCGAAAAATCATCCAAAATACGGTCGAATTTTACATCCATTAAATAAGCTAAAGTCCATCCGGCGGCATCGTATGGTGGTATTGGAGCTCCGCCTTCGTATTTAAAATCGTTTGGGTGATCCTGCGGTTCGAACATATCCAAAACGTGTGGACGGAAAGCCTGATCGGTTTTAACTACATAACTTCCGGCAGGGTAATTTTTACCGCCAACACTAAACGGTTTGCTTGCCTTTTGAACTACTATCCCTGTTCGGATCAAAGCATTTAAAAATTTAACAGCCGAATTAAAATCTGGTTGATCTGCACTTAAAATATAGCCACGTGGATCTCTGTTTAACGGAGCTTTCATCACCGTATCAAAAGCTTTCATACTAATCTGACGACGGGAGCCAAAATCGGCATCACCACCAGCCATTGAAGCTCCTTTTTCGCCCTTCGCAGCATTATTAATCGCGTCGATTTTCTTTGGAGAAAAAGACCAGGTATCTTTTTTACCGCGCTCAATCGAATTTCGTCCCATTTGGTAAATATTATACAACAACTCATCGCGGTAACGCTGTGCATAACCCAAAACAGCATAATTTAAGGATACCGAATAATCTATCGAATTTTTAAAGTACCATTTTCTTGGTGTAATCGGATTTGGCGAATCGCCATTTGGCAATAAACGATAGGGAACCAAAGGAATTTCTGATGGTGTAGGATTACCAATAATTTCGGTTAAAAGCCCGATCATGTTATGAAAATAGGTAGTGGTCCTCAATCCGCCATTGTACCAGGTAGAATAAACCGATCCGCCACGTTGGGTGTAGCCGGGTTTATTCTCTACGTTCATCCTGTTGTGCATGGCTGCGCCAACAGCATCTAAACTGGTCAGTATGGTTGGGTCGAAAACATAATTAAATGGATCGCGGTAGGGAGGCCCGGCCACAACTGTACCTGCCGGACCAGCCTGATGGTGGTTATACATAATCTGCGGAATCCATTCAACAAAAAGCTGGCGGCCGATGTTCTGCGTTTCCTTAAGGTTTAGCATAAAAAAATCGCGGTTATTGTCATGTCCGGCATATTTTTCGTACAAAACAGGCAATCCGGAAGTTGTGCGTTTCTGCTGGTCTTTTTCACGCATGTACCAATTGCTCACCAGTTCCTGCCCATCAGGATTGGCATGCGTAAATAGAATGATCACATTGTCCAAAATGCGTAGCGTTTCTTCGTCGGTTTTTGAAGCAAATTCATATACTGTTTCGATCAACTGATGAGCACCAACAACTTCGTTAGCATGCAAACCGCCATCTATCCATACCACCGCCTTGCCCTCCTTCGCCAGCGCTTTTGCCTGTTCAGATGTGATTTCGGCATGTGCAAGCTGCTGCGAAATCTCTTTGTAACGGTCTAATTTCTTCAGGTTTTCTGGTGAAGAAACAATCAACATATATTGAGTTCTACCTTCTTCGGTTTTACCGATATCAACCAGTTTAACCCGGTTAGAACTTGCTGCCAGTTTCTTAAAGTAGGCTTCTGTTTGCGTGTAATTGGCCAGTTGATAATTATCGCCGATATCGAAACCAAAGTGAGATTTTGGAGAAGGCACCTCCTGCGCTAGCGCAGCAAAGCCATTTACCATTAAAAAAGCAAAGCAGAGCCCTTTAAAGTAGTTTTTTATCATAATAAGTCGTTGTTGGGTAATCAAATATAATAGAGAAATGGTTCCGAAAATGGCTTGCTGTAAATTTGTTACAAGCGCTTTATAAGAAATCACAGATATGAAAACACTTGTATTTCGGCGGCTAAAAGGGTATGGAAACAAAAATACCTTAATCTTTAAATCCTAATCCATACATTTGCCCTGATGTAAGTTCTTAACTTTATTTTTCATCAACCGATACAGGTTCCCGGAATACAACCGGGATTAATAGGGAATCGTGTGCAAATCACGAGCTGTCGCGCAACTGTAAATTCTGTCTTTTATTAAAAAGACAACGGTCTTATCAATCATGCCACTGTGCCGTTTACCGGGATGGGAAGGCGATAGGATCGGGAATAAGTCAGGAGACCTGCCTATATTGAATTGACGGTGCTTTCGCGTTATAAAGTAATTGGTCAGGTCTGATTGTACACGATAAAATTGAACATTTTATGGGCTTGCTTTAGGTTTTTTGCTGATGAGTAGGTTGCTTGTGCCTTTACCTTTCCGATTAATTTCTAACACAAAGTATTACAAAATATTGCTTTAAGGGCTTTTAAACGATTTATTTACTTAATCTTTAAAAGAATGCTAACGCAAAATCTGGGCTATCCGCGAATAGGTAGCCAACGAGAATTAAAGAAAATCTGCGAAAATTACTGGGCAGATAAAACTGGGTACAAAAATGTGCTTCAGGTGGGGAAAAACATCCGCCACGAAAATTGGAATCTTCAAAAAGAAGCCGGAATTGATGTTATTCCATCAAACGACTTTTCTTTTTACGATCATGTACTCGATCATTCCTTAACTTTTGGGGCCATTCCGAAAAGATACAATGAAGTAATCCTGAAAAAAGGAAATTCTGAACTTGATCTTTATTTCGCCATGGCTAGGGGGTATCAAAAAGAGGGACTGGACGTAGTAGCGATGGAAATGACCAAGTGGTTCGATACGAATTACCATTACATCGTCCCTGAGTTTTATAAAGATCAGCCTTTTAAACTGTTCTCGACCAAAATTATCGATGAGTTTTACGAGGCTAAACAGCTCGGTATTATTACCAAACCTGTTTTAATTGGTCCGGTATCTTATCTTTTATTGGGCAAAGAAAAAGAATCCGGATTTGAAAAGATCGATCTGATCAAAAACCTGCTACCTGTTTATATTGAAATCTTATCCCGCCTGGATGCGCTGGATGTAGAATATGTTCAGTTTGATGAGCCGTTTTTGACTTTAGATTTAACCGAAAAAGACAAAAAAGCCTATGAATATGCTTATAAGGAAATTAGAAAAGCTTTCCCACGGTTAAAAATTATTCTGGCTAGTTATTTCGAAGGTTTAGGCAATAATTTAGCTTTAACTACCTCATTGCCGGTAAATATTTTACACATCGATCTGGTACGTGCAGAAGATCAGTTAAATGATGTTTTAGCTTCAATTAAAGAAGATACAATCCTTTCGTTAGGTTTGGTAGATGGACGGAATATCTGGAAAAATGATTTCGAAAAATCCATTTCTCTTGTTAAGCAGGCTATAGAAAAACGCGGATTAGATAAGTTGTGGATTGCACCATCCTGCTCATTGATCCACTCACCTGTTGATTTAGATAATGAAACTAACGAGCAAAACTTATCGGCAGAAATTAAACAGTGGCTGGCTTATGCGAAACAAAAAATCGCCGAATTGGCTACACTAAAAAAACTGATCACCAACGAGAGCCCTGCATCTACCCTGCAAAAATTAGCGGACAACAAAACAGCGATCAGTAACCGCAAAGTTTCCAAAATCATCCACAACCTTGAGGTGAAAAACCGCGTTTTAGGTTTAAAAGAACAGGACGCCGAGCGTCTCAGTCCATTTTCGAGCAGAAAAATTAAGCAACAGGAACTCAATTTGCCCAGTTATGCCACTACTACCATCGGTTCTTTCCCACAAACAGCCGAAGTAAGAAGCTGGCGGGCCAAGCTTAAAAACGGAACTTTTACAACTCAAGAATACGATAGCTTAATTGCCCAGGAAACCGAAAAAGCCGTAAAATGGCAGGAAGAAATCGACCTTGACGTATTGGTGCACGGAGAATTTGAGCGTAACGATATGGTTGAATACTTCGGTGAACAATTGGATGGTTTCGCTTTCTCTAAAAATGGCTGGGTGCAGAGTTATGGTTCACGCTGCGTAAAACCGCCAATCATTTTTGGCGATGTTTCGCGCCCTAAACCGATGACAGTGCACTGGACAGCCTATGCACAATCGCTTACTTCCAAATATATGAAAGGCATGTTAACCGGTCCGGTAACGATTTTACAATGGTCTTTTGTCCGTAACGATCAGCCACGTTCCGAAACCTGTACACAAATTGCCTTGGCTATCCGTGATGAAGTTTGCGACTTGGAAAATGCAGGCATAAAAATTATCCAGATTGATGAACCGGCCATTAGAGAAGGTTTGCCATTGCGCAAAGCCGATTGGCAAAACTACCTCAACTGGGCAGTTAAAGCATTTAAAATTTCTGCAAGCGGTGTAAAAGATGATACACAGATCCATACACATATGTGTTATTCGGAGTTTAACGATATTATCCAAAACATAGCCGATATGGATGCTGATGTAATCACAATCGAAACCTCAAGGTCGCAAATGGAGTTATTGGATGCCTTTGCCGATTTTAAATATCCGAATGAAATTGGTCCGGGTGTGTACGATATCCATTCGCCACGAGTACCTAAGCGCGAAGAAATGGTTCAGTTATTGAAAAAAGCTAAAGCAGTTATTCCATCTGATCAATTATGGGTAAATCCCGATTGCGGCCTAAAAACCCGTGGATGGGACGAGACCAAAAAAGCTTTAATCGAAATGGTTGAGGCCGCAAAAGAAATGCGCAAAACCGAAGATGTACTTACAGCTGATTTTCAGGCAAATTAATGACGCCTAACTTCTACTTCGGCCCACGCTCAGGTGGATAAATTACAATCAATTTCATTAAAATACCCTTTACTTTGACAACTTTCTAATCAAGAAAGTTGTCAAAGCTTTTTACAGCACCTATATTTAGCCCATGACCCTAGAACAAAGAATAGAAAACTCTAAAACCAGCATTTTTAAGGCCGTTTTCCCAAATACAACCAATCATTACGACACCCTTTTTGGTGGTACAGCCATGCACATGATGGATGAAGTTGCCTTTATTACCGCGACACGTTTCAGCAGGCAGATTATGGTTACCGTGAGTAGCGATAGGATAGATTTTAAAAAACCAATCCCAGCGGGCACTATTGTAGAGCTCATAGGTAAAGTAAACCATGTGGGTAACACGAGTTTAAAAGTTAATGTAGAAATTTATATTGAGCAGATGTATGCCGAAGGAAGAGAATTGGCCGTACACGGCGATTTTACGTTTGTAGCCATTGATGAAAACAAAAAACCCGTTCAGGTAATTAAATAATCTTATAAGGTTTAGCCAAAAAGATATAAAAATTCATCGCTCCCAAATTTGTAAATTTGATTTATGGAACACCATCACTCTGAACAGGATTTAAAAAATATTGCAAAGCAGCTGAGTTGTCCGGAAGGGGAGCAGGGTATAAAAACAGGAGCAATGATGCATGCCAGCAACATCGGCATGACCAGTTGTGCCATAGATGCACTGGATCTTCAAAATCAAGAAACCGTCTTAGAGCTCGGCCATGGCAATGGAGCACATATCGACCAATTATTATCAAAAGCCCAAAACCTCCAGTATTTCGGTGCGGATATATCTGCAACTATTATTGCCGAAGCTGAAAAGATCAATCAAGATTCCATAACAAAAGGAAAGGTTCACTTTCAGCTAACAGATGGCATTACATTACCCTTCGAGAATAATCGGTTTGATAAAATTTTTACGGTTAATACCATATACTTTTGGACAAATCCAAGCCAATACCTTAACGAAATTAAGCGGGTATTAAAACCTGGTGGAACTTTGTCCATATGTTTTGCTGATAAAACTTTCATGCAAAATCTCCCTTTTACGCCTTATGGCTTTACACTTTATGATGTTAAAACCGTAACAGATCTAATAGAAAAAGTGGGGTTTACCATTAAAAATACATTTAAAAAAATAGAGCAGGTACAAAGTAAAACTGGCGAACAAATAGAAAGAGAATATTACGCTGTAAGCGCTACAGCATAATAAATATCACGCTCCTCATTTTAATGGGCATAACGAGAATGGTAGTTGCACCGCTAATAGCACACCCCGTTTGCATCTTCGTTGCTTGTGGCAAATCTTAATACAAAATCAAATACAGATAGGCATAAACTACCGGAGCAGCCAATAGCAGTCCATCAAAGCGATCTAACAAACCACCGTGCCCTGGTAGCAAACCTCCGCTGTCTTTCGTATCCAAACTTCGTTTAAGCATCGATTCTACCAAATCGCCAAGGGTACCAAAACTGGCAATTAATACGGCCATACCGGCCCAAACCCAGGCAGGGCTTTCGGAGAACAGAAAAGAAAGACCAAAGGCAACCAAAACACTGGTAAACATGCCTCCAAAAAAGCCTTCCCAACTTTTCTTCGGCGAGTGGCGCTCAAATAATTTCCGTTTGCCGTATTTAACACCAAAAAGATATGCGCCGGTATCATTTGCCCAAAGCATTAACAAAAATGCCAGCGGAAAATGAAAGTTATATTCATTCCAGTTTTTTAAAAAACCTAAAGCATGAAAAAAACAGAAAGGAATGGTTACATAAACAAAGCCAACAAATGTATAGGATATATTGGCAAATGGAATTTTGTTCTTTTTATATAATTCGGTAATAAAAACAGAAAATACCAAGGGGATACAGAGTAAAAGGTATTTTACGTCATATTTCAGGTAATGCAAGCCTGCAGCCATTAAAAATATCAACGATCCAGCGGCTAGACCAATATTTCGGTGTGGCCTTATCCCAGAATTTTTGATCAGTTTATAAAACTCAAATAAGGATAAAACACTTAGAACAAGATAGAATATTGTAAAGGTATAACTCCCCAAAAATATAGAGCCAAGCATTACAACGGTAAAAAAGAAAGCGGTTATTGCCCTGGTTTTCATGATGAAAAAGGTAAGGTGGAAAATGGATGATGGAAGATATAAGACATGCTATTCGATTTCGTTTTCGACAATGTATTCGATGGCTTTATCAAAATCTCCCTTATTTACCAGCACATTTATTTCGCCAATGTTATATGCCGAGAGCTGTTTATTCATCGTTACAGCCGGAATTCCGGCTTCTGTTAATCCTTGTTTTAATACCTCTGCCGCAAAGGCATCGCTAGTGGTATATACTTTAACCCAATTTTCGCTCACGTGCTGCGCTATCTTTAAAAAATTTAAACAAAGCTATGGTAATTATTGCACTAATTAAATAGCCATACCACGGAAATCCGATCGGTTCGTCAGCTTTATCGAGTGGCATATGGTGCTTTTGCATATAAAAGGCCGCGCAAACTGCGTAGGCATTGTTTAAAAAATGCGCCAGCATCGCATACCAAATGCTTCCACTGTAATAATATAAATAACCAAAGCCTGCACCCAGCAGCATACGCGGTACAAAACCGTAAAACTGAACATGGATGGCACTAAAAATAATAGCCGTTAACCAAATGGCCAAATGCGGCCTGTTAAATACCCGATTTAGCGACCGCTGAACACCACCTCTAAACATTAGTTCCTCACCGATGGCTGGTAAAACGGCAATCATTACCAGATTTACAATAAAATCGAAATTGCTCCGAACTGTTATGAGCTGAATCGTCATTTTCATTGCAGCAGCTTCTTTCTCTTTCATCCATCCTTCTATTTTCTGCAAGAAATCGGGTAAGGTCATTTTTTGGTTCCAAATCACCGTCCATTCCATAAAAGGCATACTCGCCATCATGATGGCTAAAACAAGAACAACCAACAAGAATTTTGGCTGTTTAAAGCTATAAAATTGAGTTACCTTTTTCCTTTCGGTAAGCGCCAAAATAATTGGGGGCAAGATAAATGTACCGATAGAACTGAGTATCTGTATTATTTTTAAGCCACTAATATATTTCGGATCTCCGGCTAAAAGCAGGTCTAAATTACTCACCATTCCAAGCCCATAAATGGCCAAAACAATTACTATAGCCAAGATTCCAAATACCAATCCGCCTGCAACTGCGTAAAATAAAAGTAAAAGTAACTGGTAGAAAGGATTGATTTCCTCTTGTTTAGGTGTTACAAAATTCATTATTTGTACCTTTGTATGTTTTATTAATCGTTGAAGATAGAAAATGTCTGTAAAGATAGGAAATATAGATTTAGGAGAATTCCCATTATTGCTGGCTCCAATGGAGGATGTAAGCGATCCGCCATTCCGTTATGTATGCAAAAAAAACGGGGCTGATTTGATGTATACCGAATTTATTTCTTCGGAAGGTTTGATCCGTGATGCCGCAAAAAGTATACAGAAGCTTGATATTTTCGAATATGAAAGGCCAATCGGTATCCAGATTTTCGGTGGTGATATAGAACACATGCGCGAAGCATCAGAAATTGCTTCGGCAGCAGGGCCAGATCTGGTCGACATTAACTATGGCTGTCCGGTTAAAAATGTAGTATGCAAAGGAGCAGGCTCCAGCTTACTTCAGGACATTGATAAAATGGTAAAAATGACCGATGCTGTTGTTAAAGCGTCTCATTTACCTGTTACCGTTAAAACCCGCCTGGGCTGGGACGATAATACCAAAAACGTGTACGAAGTGGCTGAAAGGCTGCAGGATGTGGGTATCCAGGCTTTAACCATTCATGGCAGAACAAGGGCACAATTATACAAAGGCGAGGCCGATTGGACGCTCATCAGAGAAATTAAACGCAATCCACGCATCAAAATCCCAATTTTTGGCAATGGTGATGTAGATAGTCCTGAAAAAGCGGCAAACTGGCGTATGGAATACGAAATAGATGGCATCATGATCGGCCGTGCAGCCATTGGTTATCCATGGATTTTCCGTGAGGTAAAACATTTTTTTAAAACAGGCGAGCACCTTGCCGGGCCAACCATTGAAGAAAGAATTGAGGTTTGCCGTACCCATTTGGATAAATCGTTAGAATGGAAAGGCCCAAAAACCGGAATTTTCGAAATGCGCCGCCATTATGCAAACTATTTTAAAGGCCTGCCGGATTTTAAACCCTACCGCATGCGTTTGGTTGCTGAACCAGATATCAACAACATTTACAGCATCTTAGAAGAAGTGGCAGAAAAATTCGCCAACTACGATGCCACAAAAGTAATGGCTTGATTTTTGAAAGGATTTTTATACATTCGTTATCATCATGGTTACAGCTATTACAGACGGGGTTAAAGTTTCAGTTGAAACAGTTTACCAGCCAGAATATTCAAATCCGGCCAACGAACATTTTATGTTTGCCTATCGCGTAGAAATTTCTAATCTTTCCGATTATGCTGTACAGTTAATGCGCCGCCAGTGGCTAATTTTCGATTCGAACAGTAGCCGCAGAGAAGTAGAAGGAGAGGGCGTAGTAGGTTTACAGCCCATCATCCAGCCTGGCGAAACACATGTATATGTTTCGGGTTGTAACCTAAAAACCGATATGGGCAGCATGAGGGGTACTTATTTGATGAGACGCGATATCGACGGTTCAGAATTTGATGTTGATATTCCAGAGTTTCAATTGGTAGCGCCTTATAAATTAAATTAATTTATAACTGATCCTATTCTATATCGTCATTTCGACCCTAGCGGAGAAACTTATACCATTTAATTAGATCAGAAAAGCAATTTCATATTTCATTTTAAGGGTTAGTCCTGCTTTTCATTTCAAGTCCGCACTCGTTCCTCGTTTACAGGCTTTTCATTATAATCAGGTTTAAATCGCAGTGTTTCTGCTAATATTAAAGGTTTAATAGCGTAGCGCCTTAAAAAAAGCGTTTACAATCTTAACATGCTTTGTGCCTATAAGTTTGTCAACGCTTTTAAGATTTGCGCCCTGCAGCCCCAAATAGAAGTACTAAGCTTGCCACATAAACCCGATTGAAGTGAAGCCCGATTTTTCATCGGCGTAACAAAAAGCGGGGCCAACAGCTACCAATTATCACCAAAATTGCTTTCCGAAAAAAATGAGTTCTACCCGTTTCTAGTTGAACATACTAATTTCTACTAAAAGCAATACATGTATTTCTTCAGAACAGACCCTGAAACGAGTTCAGGGTGACGCTATTAGATTTAGGTAAACCAAAAACGGCCAGGATATCATCCCAGCCGCCATGTATTTTTCACAATTAAGTATTTTAATCTCTGCTTCTCCCAAATAACATTGATGCATAATAAAGCAGATTGGCCAAAGCACCAACAGCCGCCACAACATATGTCATTGCTGCCCACCATAGCGCATCTTTAGCCTGGTTATTCTCTTCTCTGGTTTGCATTACGCCATTATTGTTTTTTAACCAGGTTAATGCCCGGTTACTGGCATCAAATTCTACCGGTAAAGTAATAATGCTAAATACAGTTACAATAGCTAATCCTACAACTCCAATTGCCAAAACAACTGGCGTAACTGAAAAAGCCAGAAGCATAACCCCTAATAAGAGTACCCATTGCAATAAGTTTGATGATATACTCACCACCGGAACCATTGTACTCCTTAAATTAAGCCAGCTATATGATTTTGCATGCTGCACAGCATGTCCACATTCGTGAGCGGCTACAGCAGCAGCGGCTACGCTTCGGCTATAGTATACATCTGTACTTAAATTAACGGTTTTATCTTGTGGATTGTAATGATCTGTTAATTGCCCTTCGGTACTCATCACCTTCACGTCGTATATCCCATTATCATGTAGCATTCTTTCTGCCACCTCCTTGCCCGATAAGCCAGAGCTTAATTGCATTTCGGCATATTTAGAAAACTTACTCCTAAAACGCCACTGTACAAACATGCTCAGCAATAATACCGGGATGATTAATATTAAATAAACTCCCATTTTTCTTATGTATGTTTTTCGTTTAGCCTATATCAAAAAGCGTTCCCATATTATTTGCGTATTAAAAAACAGTACATTTATACTATGCCAAGCGAGCTTTCATACTGGGAAAAAGAATCTTTTTTTAATTTTGATGTCATAATAATCGGCTGTGGCATTGTTGGTTTAAACGCTGCAATACACCTTAAAAAATGCCAGCCTTCGTTAAAAATAGCCCTGCTCGAACGCGGATTTTTACCCGCTGGTGCAAGCACTAAAAATGCGGGTTTCGCATGCTTTGGGAGCATTTCCGAGCTAATTGAACAAGAAAATTTCGCCAGCGTGGACCGTCTTGCCTCCCTAATAGAAAGAAGATGGAAAGGACTACTTAAACTCCGCAATCTGTTAGGCGATAAAACCATTGATTACCAATGTTTAGGTGGTTACGAATTATTTAAAAAACAAGATCATTTGTTGGCTGCTACATGTGTATCCAAAATTGAACATTATAACCGTCTCATTAACGATGTTGCTGGTACGGATGCTTTTAAACATAACGATAAAAAAATCAGTTCCTTTGGTTTATCGGGTGTGGCAACCCTGATCGAAAACCGGTATGAAGCACAACTCGATAGCGGAAAAATGATGTTTGCACTTATTCAATACGCCCAACGGTTTGGCATCCATATTTTTAATAATTGTACCGTAAATAAAATTCAGCACGAAGTACAAGGTGCGCTGTTGATTACCAAACATGGCAACTTTAAATGCAAACGTTTAATTGTAACCACCAATGCTTTTATAAAGGATTTAATACCAGACATAGATATTAAACCCGGCCGTGGGCAGGTTTTAATTACCAAACCTATTAAAGATCTGAAAATACAAGGCACTTTCCATTATGATAAAGGATATTACTATTTCAGGAATATCAATAACAGGATATTATTGGGAGGTGGCCGGAATATTGATTTCACGGCAGAAGAAACTACTCATTTTGGCCAAACTGAGCCAGTTCAAGCAGCACTAGAAAGTTTACTCAAAGATGTAATTCTACCCGGAGTAAATTATGAAATCGATTATTGCTGGAGTGGTATTATGGCCTTTGGCAATACACTTGAACCATTAATTAAAGAAGTTAGTCCGAATATTTTTTGTGCTACAAGGTGCAACGGAATGGGCATAGCAATTGGTTCGCAAACAGGAGAAGATGTGGCAGATCTTCTTCTGCGAAATCTATAACCTTTAAAGTTTACCGGCCATCATTTTCATTTTGTCAGTATAAATATCCTTAGGAATTACCCAACGGTTAACTTCGTTCTGCCAATTGTTAAATTTTGTTTTATCTTTAAGTTTAAAATACTGAAAAGCAATATTATAGGCCAATTCTGCTTTTAGGGTTTCATCAGTACAACTTCTTAATGCCATAAAATAAGCGGCCTCAGCTTTATCCATTTCACCAATAGCTGTAAAAGCTAAAATTTGTCTTTTATTAAATTCGCAGGGCTTTTTTCTAACTCCATCCAAGGCATCTTCGGCATAAGCTTCTGCTCGCCCATAATTGCCAAGCTGCCTGTAGGCTTTATAATATTCAGCATCCAATCCGGGGTATTTATTATCAATTTTTCTAACTGCATTTAGGTATACCAACGCTTCCTTTGTCAGTTTCATTTCGCTGTAAACATATCCCAACCTAAAAAGTCTGTCGATATTATTATTTGGCTTTCTATAAAAGGCAAGCCATAAGGGTACCTCTTCAATTTGGAGTTCGCTGTACTTTTCTCTAGGTATTACTGCAATATTCTCGGCATTGATCAAAATTTTTACAATGTTTTTATGTGTTCCGGTGGGAACGAAGGTGTTATCTTCATTTACCTTAAATCCTCCCATAAAAAATAACCGTAAACCGGCAGAATTATCAAGATAAACAAATCCATAGGCATAGCCGTGTTCGGTTGACATGGCTATCCAACGGTCCTCGCAGTTTATAATTTTTTGATTAAATGTTAGCCCATGTTGGGCACTCGCGCCAAAACTGCATAGCAGTAGCAGGATGAATAAGTATTTCATTTTCAGGCCATTTGTGTGTACCTAAATATAATGAATTATTTTAATCATCAAAAGGGCAGAAAATTATTCATCGCCTTATTTAAAAACGATGGTCTTATTTCCACTAACAAAAACGCGGTCTTCGAAAATAAGTTCCAGGGCTTCTAACAATACTTTTTTCTCTATCTCTTTCCCCGCCCGAACCATTTCTTTCACGCCAAAATTATGGTCTACATGATTGGTATGCTGTGTTATAATCGGCCCTTCGTCCAGATTATCGGTTACAAAATGTGCCGTGGCACCAATAATTTTTACTCCACGATCAAAGGCCTGGCGATAAGGGTTGGCACCAATAAAGGCTGGCAAAAAAGAATGATGGATATTAATAATTTTACCAGCATAATCTTGCACAAAACCAGCTGACAAAATCCGCATAAACTTGGCAAGCACCAGATAATCGACATCAAACCTGTTGATAATCTCTTTTATTTCGGCTTCAAATTCGTTTTTATCTTTATTGTTATGATCTACACAAAAATAAGGTATACCCAGTTTTTCGGTAAAATCTCTTAAACTCTCATAATTACCGATTACACACTTAACGCTGGCACCTAAGGTTTTAAACTGGTTTTTAATCAGTATTTCTGCCAAACAGTGGTATTCTTTGGTTACCAGAACAGCAATCTGTTTTTCCTGCTCGGTAATCAGGTTTACCTCGGCTGCATTTGGTAGGTTTTCTAAAAGTTTTTCCTTTAACTTTTCTACGTCTTCGGGGTGTCCGGTACAGGCAATCCGTGTAAAAAAAGATTTGTTGGCTTCATCTACGAACTCGCGCATGGCGATAATATTAAGTTGATGGGCGGCCAATACTCTGGTAATGTTTGTAACTAAACCAACCTGATCGGGGCAGGAGATGAGGACTGTTAATGCATTCATTTATAAAATACTAATATCCAATAATAGAAATTTTTTTTCGTTATACCCTTTTCGCATTGACTAATATTTTTTGGTATATCTATTTTAAATCTTCATTTTTGCTAAAATTTTTATCATTATGGAGATCGCCGGTATTGCTTTGCTAATTGTTATTTTAATTGTTTTGGTCCTTTTATTTCTTAAGAAACCACAGGCTGCCCTTTCAATTATATCATTAGAAGATTTCGAAAGAATAAAAAATGAAAATGAATCGCTAAAAATCAATCTGGCAAAAGCCGACGAGCGTGTTTCTAACCTCTCGGCAGAAAAAGAGCACATTACTCAACTGCTTAAACAGGAACAACAGCGTTTAATTGACGAATTACAGGCCGAGCGCGACCGGCTTGCAGATGCCAACCGCGAACTGGAAAGCACCAGGTCTTTCTACATGGCCGAAAAAGAAAAACTTGCCGAACAAAAGCTAGGTTTTGAGCAGTCGCAACAAAAACTGAACAAAGATTTTGAACTGATCGCCAATAAAATACTCGAAGAAAAATCTACCAGGTTTATCGAACAGAACCGTACCAATCTTGATCTTATCTTAAACCCACTTAAAGAAAACATCAAGGCTTTCGAAGATAAAGTAGAAAAGGTATACAAGGCAGAATCGGATGAGAGGAATATTTTGAAGGGTGTGATTTCCGAATTACAGATTCAAAGCAAGCTCATTCAGGAAGACGCCAATAATTTAACCAAAGCTTTAAAGGGAGATAGTAAAAAACAGGGAAACTGGGGTGAAGTAATTTTGGAAAAGGTTTTGGAACGCTCGGGTTTAGTACGCGATCAGGAATACCGCATTCAAGCTTCACACACTTCTGCAGAAGGCGGCCGTTATCAGCCCGATGTAGTAATCGACCTTCCAGACGACAAACATCTTGTAGTTGATGCTAAGGTAAGTTTAGTGGCTTACGAGCGTTCGGTATCAGCTGATACCGACGAAGAGCGTGAAGGCTATGTAAAGCAGCATCTGGCTTCAATTAAGAATCATATCCAGGAGCTTTCTTCCAAAAATTATCATGATTTATATAAAATCAACTCGCCTGATTTTGTTCTGCTATTTGTACCAATCGAATCGTCTTTTAGTATTGCAGTTCAAAAAGATGCCGAATTATTCAATTTTGCATGGGATAGGCGGGTGGTCATCGTAAGTCCGTCTACATTGTTGGCAACATTGCGCACTATTGCCAGTATGTGGAAACAGGAACGCCAAAACCGGAATGTAATGGAAATTGCCCGTTTAAGCGGCAGTATGTACGATAAATTTGTAGGCTTTGTGGCCGACATGGAAAATATTGGCAAATACATTAAAAACGGACAGGATGCTTATGATAAAGCGATCAATAAATTATCGATAGGAGCTGGGAATTTAACCAATACTTCAGAAAAGATTAAAAAATTAGGCGCAAAAGCCACAAAACAGATTGATACGAAGTATCTGGATGTAAATGAAGCACAAGATTTATAAACGTTTTCAAATGGGAGGCGAAGCCTCTCGATTTTTGAAATTCACGATCAGTAAAAAATCAATACAAAAACCTACTAAGTTAGTGATTTTTTATTAGACTCCTAAGAGGATTTTTTTTCTATATTTTTTTTTCAGTGAAATAGCGCTGTAGTAGGTCCCCACACTGTCCCAATTTTACATCGGGATCAGGACCTGGTTAAAATATAAGATGTTTATTTTGAATTAGATAAATAAGGATCAAAATGATTATTTACGAAAAATCGCCATTTGGAGGAAGATTGACAGTCTATCTCGAATCTTCGGGATGAACTGTCGGCAGAAAGAGCCTTCTCGCTATGACGATCGCATAAAAAAGTCGTCATTTCGAGCAAAGTGCAACGAGTCGAGAAATCTATATATAGCAGATCTCTTCATTTCGCTGCGCTACAGTCGAGATGACGACGCATGGTTTATTTTTTAAAATTTATTTCTTAAAAGCATTCCAGCCCTGGGCTTTCAGCTCATGTACTTTTTCTGATTTAGAAACCATTTTACAGCCCGAATTTTTATCGGTAACGTGCCCAATCACGGTGATATCTACATCATGTTTCAGTTTTTTATAATCTTCCTGGCTGATGGTAAACAAGAGTTCATAATCTTCGCCACCGCTTAAGGCACAAACTGTTGGGTCTAAACCTAACTCGCGGGCCGTTTCATAAGTCATCGGATCTAAAGGAATTTTTTCCTCGTAAATGGTTATCCCTTTATCTGATTGCTCGGCAAGGTGCAAAATTTCAGAAGCTAAACCATCCGAAACATCTATCATAGAAGTTGGTTTGATACCAAGATCATCCAAAAGTGCAACAATATCCATCCTTGCTTCGGGTTTTAACTGCCTTTCGATGATGTAATCTTTCCCTTCCAGATCAGGTTGAACCTGTGGATTTTCAAGATAGATCAATTTCTCCCTTTCCAAAATCTGCAAACCTAAATAAGCGCCACCAAGGTCGCCCGAAACGCAGAGTAAATCATGTTCCTGAGCACCATTTCTATAAACAACTTTATCCGCATCAGCATATCCAATGCTGGTAATACTAATCACAAGCCCTTGTTTACTCGACGAAGTATCGCCACCAATTAAATCGATGTTATATTTATTACAGGCCAGTTCAATTCCCTTATAAATTTCTTCAACGGCCTCTAACGGAAATTTACTCGATAAACCCAGCGAAACCGTAATTTGGCTTGCCTTACCATTCATGGCATAAATATCACTCAAATTAACCTGTACTGCTTTGTAACCCAAGTGCATCAAGGGTACATAAGCCAGGTCGAAATGGATTCCTTCCAACAATAAATCAGTCGAAATTAGGGTCTGTTTTCCCTTGGCATCCAATACTGCAGCATCATCGCCAACACCTTTTACCGAATAATCGTTTTTAATTTTAAAATTGGTAGTCAGATGTTTAATTAACCCAAACTCGCCTAATTCATTAATATCTGTGCGTTCTTTATTTTCAAACATATACTTGTTCTTTCTTTTATCGTCATGCTGAACTTGATTCAGCATTTTTTATTATTTGCAACTTTTACACTCATTGCCGTTATTAGGATGACAGCTTTTTATTTTCCATCCAATCCTTACCTTCTGTAAACCTGGTAATTAACATGGCTGCAACATTATCACCTGTGGCGTTCAGTAAAGTAGCCATCGGATCTACCAAAGTTCCAATAATCATGGCCGGTGGCAATGCTTCCGGCGGTAATTGGTAAGCAGAAATCATCAATAATTCGCCAATATAGCCACCGTTTGGTATTCCACCCTCTACTATACTTACCAAAACTGTAATGCCGAGTGCTAAAATTATGGTATCAACATGCACCAAATCTTTACCAAAAATGGCAAAAACAACTGCAATTTTTATAATGGAACTGATACTCGAACCATCTTTATGCAGTGTGGAGCCCAGCGGAATGGTTACATTGGTGATGTATGCCGGTACGCCCATTTTTGTAGTGCCATCTAAATTTGCCGGAATGGTGGCAATGCTGCTACAGGTTCCGATTGAAGTTAGAGAAGGTACAATATTATTTTTCCAAAATACTTTAATGGCCTTAAAACCGCCGGCAACGAAAGCATAAAAAGTGAAAAAAACTATAAAATAAAAGGCTCCAACTCCATAATACAAACCTAAGGCTTTTGCATAAGTACCAAAAAGCTGTGGTCCGAAAACACCAACCTGATAAGCAAAATAGGTCCCTAAACCAATCGGACCTAATTTCATGATCAGAATAATCAGTTTTTTCATCACTTCATTTCCGGAAACCAGAAAATTTTTAAATCCATCACCTTCTTTACCAGAATACAGGGTAGAAAAACCAACCAACACCGAAAAAATGATCAGTGCAAGCATATTTTTCCGGCTTCCTATCTCAAAAAACTCTCCTACCGTTAAGAGCTGGGTCATCTGTTCTCCAAATGATTGAACTTTTTCAGTTGTTATTGGTAAAGCTGCATTTCCCAACTGCTGATGGATCGGAAAAATCCAGGTCGCAACCAAAGTTAAAATGGCCGAAACTAATACGGTTGATAGAAAAACCAAAACCATTATAGTTAATAATTTTCCAAGCTTCTTCGTCCGGTCGATATTTGCAATTGCCGAAGAAACCGCAAAAAATACCAGGGGTATAACCGCTGTAAACAACAGGTTTAAAAATATATCTCCAAGTGGTTTAATACTTTCAACTCTTTTCCCAAAAATTAAACCTACTATACTGCCAACAGTTATACCTGCTAAAAGCCATAATAAGCCAGCGTAATTTTTAAGAATATTGTTTTTTTCCATATATTTTAAGTAAACCTATCAGGTTTTAAAAACTCGATAGGTTTGTAATGTTGTTACAATCCCAATTCTGCCGAAATATCCAGCATTCTTTGGATCGGTTTACGCGCCAGTTCAATAATATGCTCTGGTACAGTTACTTCTGGCAAACCATTTTTAATACATAAATATAGTTTTTCTAAAGTATTTCTTTTCATGTATGGGCAATCGTTACAGGCACAGCTGTTATTTGGTGGGGCCGGAATAAACGTTTTCGTCGGATTTGCCTTTTCCATCTGGTGGATAATCCCACTTTCTGTAGCTACAATAAATTCTGTTGCCGGGTTGGTAATGGTATACTTCAATAAACCGGTAGTGGATCCCACATAATCAGCCATTTTTAAAACCACCTCTTCACATTCAGGGTGTGCAATAAATTTAGCATTCGGATGGCGTTCTTTCAGTTTTGTAATTTTCTCCTGCGAAAAAATTTCATGTACCATACAGGCACCGTTCCATAATACCAGATCCCTACCTGTTTTTTTCGCAACGTAAGCACCCAGGTTACGATCGGGACCAAAAATGATTTTTTGATCTTTGGGTAAACTCTCCACAATCTGCACTGCGTTGGTACTTGTACAAACAATGTCACTTAAAGCTTTTAATTCGGCTGTGCAGTTTACGTATGTGATTACCAGGTGATCTGGATATTTTTCCTTAAACTTTCTAAACAGGTGCGGAGGACAACTATCTGCCAATGAGCAACCTGCTTTTACATCAGGCAATAATACCGTTTTATTGGGCGATAAAATCTTCGCTGTTTCGGCCATAAAATGCACACCAGCAAACACAATTACATCAGCATCCGTTTTTGCAGCTTCCTGAGATAATCCTAGGCTATCGCCAATATAATCCGCAATATCCTGAATGTCAGGTTCTTGGTAATAATGTGCAAGAATAATAGCATTCTTTTCCTTCTTTAATTTCTCAATCTCTGCAAAAAGATCGAGTGTAGGATCAATTTCTTCTTCTGCGAAACCTTTTTTGTTGATTTCTTCTAAGACATCTATGTTCATTATTAAATTTTCCTTTTTTGAATTTTGACGTTGGCCAAAGATAAAGCTTTCAACGTCTCAATAATTAATAAGTTATTTTAAATAAATAAATCTTGTTTGTTTATTAGTGTGTTAATAATGTTGGCAAGTTCAGAAAATTCTTTCTTTTATATAAGTTGTTAATCGTTTACTAACATTTAGATTACATTTTTGTAATATCATAAGTTTGATTTTCAGGGCAATCGAAATTCGGTTCAATTTTTATCAATACTGGAATGTTAATTGTTTATAAGTGGGGAAAAAGTTAATTACTTGTATAAAGCTGGTTAAAAATTGCGCAAAAGATTGTGGCAAATTGTGTTTTTAGAGTAGCTTTAAACATTCAAATTTATTTGTTAGGATTATTTAGACACAGAGTTAACATTTATCAACTAGTTGTTAACATCGTGGATAAAGTAAATGTTTTTATTAATGAGAAAAGTAGATTTTCTGGTAATTGGTTCAGGTATAGCGGGTTTGAGTTTTGCACTTAAAGCTGCCAAGTTTGGTAAGGTTTTAATTGTTACGAAATCAAATGAGGACGAATCCAACACAAAATATGCCCAGGGTGGGGTAGCAGTTGTTGTAGATAAAGGTGATTCTTTTGAGAAACATATAGACGATACTTTGATTGCTGGCGATGGATTGTGTGACGAAAAAATTGTGGAAATCGTTGTAAAAGAGGGGCCTCAGCGAATACAGGAGATCATCGACTATGGTATAAATTTCGATAAAGATAACTCAGGTTTCTATGATCTGGCGAAGGAGGGAGGGCACTCCGAGCACCGTGTTTTACACTATAAAGACATCACTGGATATGAAATTGAAAGGGTATTACTGAAAGAAATTCATGAGAATAACAACATAGAGATATTAACACATTACTTTGCACTGGAGCTAATTACCCAGCATCACTTGGGTGAGTTTGTGGATAAACGTACCGAAGATATTAACTGTTATGGTATATATGCCTTTAACACAGAGCTTAACGATGTGGAAAAGATTGTGGCAAATGTGACTGTGATGGCTTCAGGCGGTGCGGGCCATGTATATTCTGCTACAACAAATCCGGTTATTGCAACAGGCGATGGTATGGCAATGGTTTACCGTGCTAAAGGAAAAGTTAGGAATATGGAGTTTATTCAGTTCCATCCAACTGCTTTATACCATCCTGGGGAGTATCCATCGTTCTTAATTTCGGAGGCTGTTAGGGGCTTTGGTGGCGTTTTAAGACGTAAGAACGGAGAAGAGTTTATGCACGAATACGATGAGCGTAAATCGCTTGCTCCTCGTGATATTGTGGCCCGTGCAGTAGATAATGAAATGAAAAAATCTGGCGATGACTTTGTGTATCTGGATATTACGATGCGTAAAAAAGCCGACATATTGAAACACTTTCCTAATATATATGCCAAATGTTTATCAATAGGAATTGATATGACTAAGGATTATATCCCTGTAACCCCGGCATCTCATTATATGTGCGGGGGTATATTGGTTGATGAATATGGACGTTCTTCGATTAAAAACCTGTATGCCTGTGGAGAATGTTCTTCAACGGGTCTTCATGGCGCTAACCGACTGGCTTCCAACTCTTTACTAGAAGCTACCGTTTTTGCACACCGTATTTATCAAGATGCGATAGAGAACTTTAAAAATAACATTATTCCTGACCATATTCCAGAGTGGGACTCTAAAGGAGTTACACAAAGCAATGAAGATATTTTAGTAACACATAATTTAAGAGAGCTGCAAAAAGTTATGGGTGATTATGTAGGTATTGTACGCTCTGATTTTCGCTTGGAAAGAGCACACCGCCGTTTATTTTTAATCTATCAGGAAACTGAAGAATTTTATAAAAAGAATAAAGTTTCGGTTAAACTTTGCGAATTGCGTAATGTTATTCAAACCGCTTACCTGGTCATTAAATCTGCTATGCAGCGGAAAGAAAGTAGGGGATTACATTATACTACTGATTATCCTGAACATGCGAAGGAATTGGTAGATACTGTTTTTTAGTGTTGCTCTGTAGCTTATTCGACACTGTTCACAATATGCTTCGCCAGGCTCATCATGACAATCAATTAAGATTTACATCATCCATTATCCATTTAACATTATATTATGCCTTTGATACTACCCGTAAAAGATAAATATCCTGAAATAGGAAAAGATAATTTTATTGCCGAAAATGCCACTATCGTGGGTGATGTGGTAATTGGCGATAAATGTTCGGTATGGTTTAATGCCGTAATTAGAGGCGATGTAAACGCCATTACCATCGGAAATGAAACCAATATACAAGATGGTGCTGTTATTCATGCTACGTACTTAAAAGCATCTACACATATTGGTAATAGGGTATCAGTGGGGCACAATGCTATTGTGCATGGGTGCAATGTTCAGGATCATGTTTTAATTGGTATGGGAGCTATTGTAATGGATCATGCCATTATTGAGGAGTATTGCATTATTGCGGCTGGCTCGGTGGTTTTAGAGAACACCATCTGCGAAACTGGTTATTTATATGCTGGTACACCGGCAAAAAAAATAAAGCCCATTACTGAAGAGCAAAGGGCATTATTAAATAAATTGCCTGATAATTATATTATGTATTCGGGTTGGTTTACTACGTAAGTAATATAAATTACTCGTCATTGCGAGTTTCCGATCCTTCATCGGAACGAAGCAATCTTTCATGCTATCTGCGAGCTGGAAAGATTGCTTCACCCTTACACACGGTACTGCGCTTCCGTTCGCAATGATGATATTATTGTTTCACATTTTAAGGTGTAGGAGGCGGTATTACCAAAGGATCTTCCCGTTCCCAGTTTGGTTTTAAATCCATTACAGCTTTTAAATACCATACTTTTTCTGGTTGATAGCCTGCTTTTACATTTCCGGTATCCCAAATTCCATTTTTATTGTCATCGTAAACTACCCTGAGCATATACTTTCCCGCTGGGTATTTAGAAAAAGTAATCTTTGAGTTTTTGCTTACCGGAAACGATTTAATGATGTCTTTTTTCTCATTAAGGAACTGTACTACGTAGCTTTTTGCGGTATCGGGTACAGTTACGTTTAATAACAGTGTAGTATAAGTATCTGCGCTTTCTAGGCTGAATTTTTTCGTGATATCCTTGTTCTTTGCATTAAAAATAGCAGTAAATGCTCCCGCTCCTAACTTTATGTCGTAGTTTTTTTTGTTTTTCCAGGGATATTTTAGATAGTATTTAAGAAAATCGACACTATCCTTCACCAGTTCGAAGTTTGTTCGCCTTACTGAATCCTCTAACAGGATAATTTTAGATGGGTCGGCACCTGTCATGGGGAAGGGAAAGGTTAATGTAAGCTGCTGAAAAGGATTTAATTTGCCACCCAATAAGTTATCGCCAATGGTAAGTTCACGGGTGTAAGTGTCTTTTTTACCTCGTGTAAAATTTAAAGTCTGAAGTACTTTACCTTGATCCTGGATGGCAATTTTTACTGAGTCGAAACTTAAATCTTTTAACCATATTTTAGCAGTATCATTGTTTTTGCTAAAGTGGACAAACTTACCCACATCAACTGCTGGTGGATCGGTTACCGTAATTTTGGGGCTTTTAAGCTGCTGGTTCATGATGATTGATATACTTCCATCATTGTTCAGCTTTCGGTCTAATACACGGAATTCTGGAGCCAATTCCTTAAATATCTGAAGGTTTATATTCTCCAGGTTTTTATCAAAAACGATTGGTTCCTTTATAAAACCTATTTCATCTGAAATTTGCTGGTATATTTTATCACCGCCACCATTGCTTTCTTTAACCGCGTAAACTTTATAGGTACCTTTTCTGAGGTTATTTAATTTATAAGTTCCGGCGCTATCAGTTGTGGTATATATAGATGGACGTTTTTTGCCGAAAAGGGTGTCGCGTTCCAATGGGAGGATAAAAACAGTTACTTCTTTTTCAGGTTCATCTGTTAAGGAGTTAATTACTTTACCACTTATAGATAAAGAGTCGATTTCTGGACCTGTAGAAAAAACGTAAGATAAATTTTTGACTACGTTTCCTTCATTTACATCGGCTATAGATTTTCCAAAGTTCAGGGTGTAAGTTGTATTTTTTTCTAAAGAATCCTGAAGTGCAATTTCCAATCTCTTTTGTCTCTTTTTTAAAACCGGAAGTTTTTCCTGATCTGGAGAAATTGAAAATTCTTTGAACTCATCTTTAATATTAAAATATTCATCAAACTCGATAATGATTTTTTTAGCGTTAAAATTCCGGGTTTGATTTTTTGGTGTCATACTTAAAATTTTAGGTGGCTTGGTATCTTTTGGTCCACCTTGAGGGGTTTGGATACTTGCACAACCAAAAAGTAGGAGTAAGGCCGTTACAACCACTAAATTTTTAAGGTTAAAATACTGAGCTTTTAAATTTGGCATATTTTAAACGTTCTGACGAATTTTTATACTTTTTGGAACTATTATATTAAAAAATCTAAATTTGAGCTTATATCGCTTTATTTGAAGTCTTAATTTTTTAAGTTAAAATACTGATAATCAATTATTTATTAATATAAACCATTAAAACCGATATATCAGAAGGAGAAACACCTGAAATTCGGGATGCCTGACCTAGGGTACGCGGTTTGATCTTAAATAATTTTTCCCGCGCCTCTTTTGAAATAGAAACAATTTTATTGTAATCGAAATCAGGTTTAATTTCTTTGTCTTCCATTTTTAGCATCTTGGCTACAATTTCATTTTCCTTTTCAAAATAACTTTCATATTTAATTTTGATCTCGGCCTGTTCTATTGTTTCGTTATCCAATTCTTTTGTAGCTTCTGCAAGCGGTTTACTTACTTTAATCAGATCTTGCAAGCCTACATGAGGTCTTCCAATCAAGCTGTGTATTTTTACATTTTGGTTCAAAGCACTCGATCCTAAACTTTCGAGCATGGGATTGGCGTCACCCATTTCTATGCCCTGGTTCTTGGTAAACTTTACCAAAGCTTCAGCATCTGCAATTTTTTTATTTACCTTTTCCAATCGCTCATCTGAGATAAGCCCTAGTTCGTGCCCGATAGGAGAGAGACGGATATCAGCATTATCTTGTCTTAAAAGTAAACGGTGTTCTGCTCTCGAAGTAAACATGCGGTAGGGTTCTTCTGTTCCTTTGGTTACCAGGTCATCAATTAAAACCCCAATATAACTGTCTGATCTTTTCATGATCAGTTCATGTTTATCGGTAATTTTTTGATGTGCATTTATACCGGCCATGAAGCCTTGACATGCCGCTTCTTCATATCCGGTGGTGCCATTAATCTGTCCGGCCAAAAATAAATTGCTGATCAATTTAGTTTCTAGCGTTAGTGATAATTGGGTAGGTGGGAAGAAATCGTATTCTATTGCATAACCTGGCCTGAACATTTTTGCCTGCTCAAAACCTGGTATTAATCTTAACGCTTTAAATTGAACATCTTCAGGAAGTGAAGTCGAAAATCCATTAACATAAATTTCGCAGGTATTCCATCCTTCCGGTTCAACAAAAATCTGATGTCTGTCCCGCTCAGCAAAACGGTTAATTTTATCTTCAATAGATGGGCAATATCTTGGTCCTAAACCTTTAATACGCCCGGTAAACATCGGCGATTTTTCAAAGCCTTCTTTCAAAGTTTCGTGTACATCGCCATTGGTATACGTAATCCAACAGCAGCGCTGGTCGGTAGAAACTTCGGTATCTGTATAGGAGAATTTACCAGGGTTTTCATCTCCCCACTGTTCTTCCATTTTGGTATAATCCAAGCTTCTTCCATCAACGCGTGGGGGAGTACCTGTTTTCATTCTCCCTGCTTCCATGCCCAGATCTACCAATTGTTCGGTGATACCTGTTGATGCTCTTTCAGCTGTTCTGCCACCTCCGAATTTCTTTTCTCCGATATGCATCACGCCATTTAGAAAGGTGCCATTGGTAAGCACTACTGCGGTACTTTCTATCTCAATGCCTAATGAGGTTTTAATGCCGTATACTGTATTGTCTTTTACCAATAAACCCACAACACTGTCTTGCCAGATATCGAGGTTAGGTGTTCTTTCTAATGCCAAACGCCATTCTTCAGCAAAGCGCATTCTATCAATTTGAGCTCTTGGGCTCCACATAGCTGGACCTTTAGATTTATTGAGCATTCTGAACTGAATGGTTGATTTATCTGAGATAATACCTGAATAACCGCCCATAGCATCAACTTCTCGCACAATCTGCCCTTTGGCTACACCACCCATAGCGGGGTTACAACTCATCTGGGCAATAGTACCCATATTCATTGTTATTAATAAAACAGATGATCCAAGATTGGCAGCAGCGGCAGCAGCTTCACAGCCTGCATGACCGGCACCAACAACAATCAAATCGTATTTTGAAAACATTTTATTTCTTATTTCTTTAATTGTTCCACGTGGAACAATAGGTTTTTATTCTTTTATTAAGATGCTGAAATAAATTCAGTAAGGCATTTTATGTCATGTTCCACGTGAAACATGATAGGTAAAGCAGAGTAAACCTATTTTGTTTTTTACTCTGAAAGTTCAAGCCATCGCATGGTGTATTCATCAAGTTTAACTTGTAGTTTTTCTATCTCGCCTGATACTTCCTGAATTTTAACGTAGTCTGCTGCATCAATATTGTTTAAGGTTTTGGAGAGGTTTGCTATTTTAGCTTCAGTTTCTTCCATTCCTTTTTCGCTATCATCAAGTTCTTTTTGTTCTTTGAAACTTAATTTTTTTACAGTTTTAACAGGTAGTTGTTCTACAACTGAAGTAGGGGCTTTCTTTGGTTCTACCTTTACTTTTGGTTGCTCTAAACTTAGGCGATACTCTGAGTAATTACCGTTATAGATTTTAACAACACCTTCGCCTTCCATAATAAATAGCTGGTCGCTCATTTTGTCAAGGAGGTATCTATCGTGCGAAACTAACATTAAGATGCCCGGAAAATTCTCTAAAAATTCTTCAAGAACATTTAGTGTATCAATATCTAAATCGTTTGTAGGCTCATCTAAAATTAAAAAATTTGGATTTTGCATCAATACCTTCATCAGGTTCAAACGTTTCTTTTCTCCTCCGCTCAACTTCTCTACCATGCCATGTTGTTTCTTCGGCGGGAAGAGAAAAAGCGTTAATAGGGCTGAGGCTGTAATCACAGAACCATCGGCCATTTTAATATATTCAGCATCCGATTTTACAATGTCGATAACACGTTCTTTTGGATCGAAAGTCAAACCGCCCTGTTTATAGTAACCGAATACAGTAGTTTCGCCAGTATCTACTTTTCCTCCTTCAGGTTTAAGATGGTTGGTTATGATGTTTAATAAGGTCGACTTTCCAGTTCCATTTTTGCCAGCCAGGCCAATCCGGTCTCCTTTTTTGAAAGTGTAACTGAAATCGTTAATAATCGGACGACCATCAAAGCTCTGTTTAATGTGTTCCAGTTCGATAATCTTACCACCTTGGCGCGACATCTTCATTTTAAGGGTAACACTCTGATTGTCAGACTTTTTCTTTGTTTTTTCTTCCAAATCGTAAAAAGCATCGATCCTGGCCTGAGATTTCGTTGCTCTGGCCTGTGGCATACGTCTCATCCACTCCAATTCTTTCTTTAATAGCTGTTGGTTCTTATGTAAAACAGTTGCATCCAGGGCTTCTCTTTCGGCTTTCTTTTCTAAGAAATAAGCATAATTTCCATTATAGTTAAAAATTTTACCTCTATCTAATTCAACGATGGTATTGCAAACATTATCCAAAAAGTATCTGTCGTGAGTTACCAAAAGAATGGTTTTCTGTCCGGTAGTCAATAGTTTTTCCAACCATTCAATTGTGTCGATGTCCAAATGGTTGGTTGGCTCATCCAATACTAAAATTTCAGGATCTTCAATTAAAAGTTTAGCTAAAGCTAAACGTTTCTTTTGTCCACCAGAAAGTGTTGCTATTTTTTGCTGCAGGTGGGTAATACCCATTCTGTTTAAAATAGTTTTGATTTCGTGCTCATATTCCCACGCATTGTGTTCACTTAATTCTTCGTATAAACGGTTAAGCGTATTCTCATCCGGGTTGGGATCCTCAATTAATTCTTCATACTCTTTAATGAGCTGTTGTTGCTTGTTTTCTAAAGAAAATATAAAATCGCTGATTGAATAACCTTCATTAAACTGAGGTTCCTGATCGAGAAAACCAATTTTAACAGCTTTGTTCTTTACAATTTTACCTTCAAGCGGAGGAAACCTTTCGGCAAGTAATTTCAATAAGGTACTCTTACCTGCGCCGTTAATGCCAACCAACGCTACGCGCTGACCGGAGTTGATACCCAAGGTTAAATTTTTAAACAGCCATTCGTCATGGTAACCATGTCCTAAGCCTTCTGCCGCAATTAGTGTGCTCAATTTTTTTGTATTTCGGATTTATAAAGGAAAATTAGTGCAAAGGTAAGTATAAATTAATTGCAACGGCATATTCAAAGTTGAAAGGACTTCTGTATCAGCTAAAAATGGCAGAATGTTGATTTATTTTCTGAAGAAATTTAGCTAAATCATTAAAAGTTTGTAAAACAAAACAGCGGTTGGACTCGCTCCACCGCTGCTTCAATCATTAACTAAAACTAAACTTATCTTGAGTGATGGCTTTAAATAGGTAAAGACATCCAGTATTATTACATTGAAGGCTTAAAATAGCCGCCTTTTATATATAAGACAGTAAATGGTAAAGAATGTTGCAGGCGGGAAGGAGGTTTTATACCAGCTCTCAGTAATTGTCGACGAACAGGCTTAACAGTTAGACGAACAGCATAAAAATAATAGATACGATTTGTTAAATAGGAAGAAGATATTCAGCCCTTGGAAATTGTTAGAAAAGGGGGATGCTGTGAGGGGGCATTATCAGCTAGTGACCTAAGTTCGATTATTATTTAGCTAAAATAAGGTTTTTATTGGCTCTATCCATAGTCTTATCGTCCTGCTGAACTTGTTTCAGCATCTCATAACAATAAAGACCCTGATATAAATTCAGGGTGACGACCGCTCCCACGTGAAATCAGAATTTTGATACCAAGAATCCGTATTTGATTATTCAACTCAGGTTAATAAGACTTAATTTTGGTATGTTTTTGAAGTGAATTAAACTAAAGCAGCTTCCAGTCGGGTACTTAAATATTCATCCTCTTTTTGGGTCATTAGGGTTTTAGCGGCTTTACCTTTGTCTTTATAACCCAATAAATGTAGGGTTCCGTGGATCATGATACGGCAAACTTCGTCGAACTCTGATGTTTTAAAAGTCTTTGCATTTTCCTTCACACGTTCTATGCTAATGAAAATATCACTTACGATCTGTTTCTCTACTTCAGAATTATCGAATGTGATGATGTCGGTATATGTATCGTGGTTGAGGTATTGCTGATTGATGTTTAACAAATATTCATCACTACAGAAAATAAAGTTAAGTTCTTGAAGTTGGTATCCCTCTTTTTCAATAGTAGCTTTTATCCACTTTTTTACTTTAAGTTTCTGTGGTAGGTTGTAACTAATGGATTCTGTAAAAAAGGATATTGCAGGCATGATTGTTTTTTATGGTGCAAATTTAGGAAAAATATAACCCTCCGGATTAAAAAATTATTTTTTGAATTTAAGTTTAGGGTTTCTTGCTGTATGAAAAACAGCAAGGATTACTATCTCATTTTCGATGATTTCGAATATTAAAACGTAAGGAAACTTATTTAAAACTAAATGACGATAGTTTCTTTTTAGTTTTTGGTAATGTAGGGGATTATTTTCTAATTTATTGTAGCATCGACTGAGTTCTGCTAAGAAGAGATCTCCTAAGCCGACTTTTTGTTCCTCGTACCATTCGTAAGCATCTTTTGCCATCAAAATAGCACTAGGCTTAATCTGTACGGTATACATTACAGATCTTTAAGTCCTTTAATAATGTCGAAAGATTCTTCTTTCGTATAAGATTTTGTTTCTCTACTTAAGTGAAGTTGCCTCTCTCTATCAAGGATTTCCAAATGCTCTACTGTAAGGCTAAAAGATTGTTTGTCGTCTATCTCTTTTTCTAATAGCGTATAAATAGCCCTAACCTTAGTGTCCTCCGCATCGGATAAATAAGTAATTAATCGCTGTCTTATTGCTGTGGTAGTCATGATATCAAATATAACAAAACTCTATGACTTCTTCTTTTCAAATAATATCTATTGTGTTATATTAAGCGATTTAAGATATTCAGCAATTTTATTTTTGTAGTAATAATTTAAACTTGGCGGTATTTTCTGCAGTATATCGTTACCATTCTGTTGTTGTTTTTGGTAATCATTGAGCATTTTCTGGTATGATGGGGGAAATTCTTTTGCTGCTTTACTTTCTCGTTTCGAATCTTCTTCCTGGTCGCGCTCGGCTTTTTCTGCTTCCAGCAACTTGGTTAAAAGGTCTTTTTGTCTATTTAAAGTTTCTTGTTGTAAGCGTTTGTTAACCAGATCACTTTCTGTTTGCTTCATTTCCTTGATGGCTTCGTTTAGGTTGCCCATTTTACCCGTTCCATCTTTATTTTCTTCGCGGTTAATCTTTTCCAGTGCCTGGCGTATCATTTGCTGCTGCTGGGCCATTTTACCAAATTCCTGGCTCATTTGGCCTTTTCCAACGGTACCTTGGTTACCGCCCTGTTTTTGCATTTGCTCGCGGGCCTTTTGCATGCTTTTATTCAACTGATCCTGCATTTGCGACAATTGCTTCATGCCCTGTTTTTTTTGTTTTCCACTACCACCTTTACCGTTTTTCTGCATGTTCTGCAGCTGACTTAATGCCTCGCTTAACATCAGGGTAAGGTTATTGATAGAGGTCATGGTGAACTGCTGAAAACGGTTGGCTTCAGGCGTTCTCCTATCGCCCAAACTTTCTAAACTTTTATCCAGGTTAAAATTAATCTTGTTCATTTCCTCGTTAACGGTCGATTCTATCTGAGGAACGCGTTTACTTAAGCTGTAAAGGCTATCTGCAATGGTTTTCAGGTTGTCTTTAATGCTGCGCTGTTTCTGAACATTGGTGGTGTAAGATGGATCGGCAGCAGTCATTTTCTTCAAGGCAAGCATTACTTTTTCCTGGTCGAAAGAGGTGGTTAACAGGTTTTCCAGTAGGCGGCGCAATTCTTTTGCATTCAGGTTATTTTCCATTTCTTCGCCCTGTTGCTGCATATCGCTCATTTTTTTTGAAAGCTTCTCCATCTGTTCACCAGCTTTTTGCTGTTTTTGACTGGCATTTTTCGAATCTTTCTTATCTAGCGCATCTTTACTGTCCTGCTGTTCTTTTTGTATATCCTGAACATCTTTTTCAGGGTTTTCGAATGGATTAGGTCTTTCCAAAGATTGGTTCTTTTCTTCCAGTTTTTTCAGATCATCTTTTAGATCTTTCATTTCTTTATTTAAGGCATCCTGCTTTTGTTTTAAGGCCTCATTATCCTGCTTTTTATCTTTTGTTTGTTCTGCCAGCTCCTTTTGTTCTTTGGCCAGTTCGTTTAAACGATCGATATCTGTTTGAAGGTTCTGTTCAAATTCTAACTGCTTGTAGAGTTCTAGAATCCGATCAAGTTCATTTTTAAGTGTTTTATTATCCAGCTGCATTTTTGAAAGTTCATTTTGCGTCTGGTCTTTATTTTTCTCGTTCATCAGATTTTGCAGTTTCTGCAAAAGTTCTTTGGTTTTCTCATCCAGCACATTGTCAAACAGGTCTTTAATCTGTTTCTGTTTTTCTAAAAGCTCTTCATTTTGTTTTTGGTCTTCCTGCTGTTGGATATTTTTTTCATTCTGTTCCTTTATTTCTTTTACAGCCTCATCTAGCTGTTTTTGTTTATCTAAAAGGGCTTCAATCTGTTTTTTGTCTTCAAAAGAGATCTGTTTTTTGTCGATAAGGCTTTCAGCAACCTTTTTACTTTCTTTTTCGATGGTATTGGCCAAACGGATGGCCGATTGCATTTTCTGTTTTAAGGCCTGGTTACTTGTATTTACCTGTTCGGCAGTTTCCTTTTTAGTGGGCTGTTTAAATGTTCTGATTTCCGATCGGGTAACTTTTGCCCCGTTAACCCCGTCATTATCGGCTACTTCGAAATAATATTCAATTTCCTGACCGGGCCTGGCCGAAGCCGTTTTTAGGTCCCAAAAATAGAAAAAGGTATTCTCCGTCGCATTGCTTTTGATGGCGATATTTTTGGTAAGTGTGGCTACAATCCGGTTATTTTCTTTAATATTATATTTAAAACTCAAGCGGCTAAAACCATAATCATCGGTAACCTGTCCGCTAAAATACAGTGCTTTATTGCTTACTGAATCGGGCTTTTCTTCTACATTGATGCCGGGTGATTGATCTTTAATTACAGTGATCTGGTGCGACAGCGAATCCCTTAGCGTAACATATTGATTTTTAGGGGTAATGCTGTATTTTGAGTTGTTTCTGATGGTGGCATTGAAGGTTGAGGCATTATCTTCTACCGGAAGCACATTCTCAGTTCCGTTCAAAATAAATAGAAGTGAACTGCTTTGGCCCGTTTTAAAATTCCAGGTAACTTTTGTACCCTCAGGCAGGAGCATGTCGCCAACATTGGCAACTGATTCTTGTTTTTTGCCCAAATAAGCAGGATAATTTAAAATAGCGGTTGCGTTCAGTAATTCCGGACGGGGTTTAACCGTTACGGTAAAAACTGAAGAACTAAATCCACCACCCTTGAAAACAAGCTTTTTATCACTTTGAATATTTTTAAGGCTGTAATTAAACTTGCTTATATTTTCTTTCTGGAGTTTATAAGTGTTTTTTCCGTCTTCAACATAAATCTCGGCAGGTAAAGCATCACCAGATAATTTTAGGTTCAAGGTTAAATCATCACCCTGTGTAACTGTTAAGCTTTTATTTAAAATGGTAAAACTGAAAGGTGCTTTGGGGGCAATATACTCGTCGTACTTAAAGAAACTGGTGGTGCCTTCGCGCAAAATGGCCGGTGCTATAATGGCAATTAATAGGATAATGGAAAGTGGGATAAAAAGATACTTTAAATACTTCCGGTTATCGTTAATGCTGATCGCCGTATAAAAAGGAAAAGGTTTAAGTTCCATTATTTTTTGATCGATACTGGCAATGATGAGCTGATTGTTGTTGGGCTGGTTTTCGGATAAGCGGTGGAGCTGCAGGGTATTGAGCAATTTATCCTTAATATCGGAAAAGTGATTTCCGATGATAACCGATGCTTCATCAAAAGTAAGGTGTTTACCCAATTTTAGCATCGATAAAAGCGGCTTTATGATTAAAAAACCAATAAGCAATACACCCACAAGCAAATAAGTAAAAAACACAAAGGTTTTAAAAGCAGCACTTGGATTAAGGTAATAAATGCTTAAAAATACAACAAGGTATAAAGCAAGCAGAATCGCAGCAGCATAAATACTGCCCCGCAAAATTTTATTCAGGTAAAATTTTCGGATAAACTCATCGATCTTCCGTAATAAATCACTGTAGTTATTGCTCACCATATCACCGTAAATGTAAAAATAGTTCTAATCAATTGAAAGAAATCCGATCATTGGATAACGTGTTTATTACAAATAGGTTATCGTTCCCGATTTTTTAGCTGGTTTTGATCAAAAAGTAAGAAAGCCGGAAAATAAGGGTAAATCTGGTAAAATATATTGGTGCAACCTTTACAAATGATCATAAAATGAAAGAAGGAGCTTGTTTTTATTCATATAATGGTTACATTAACTTCAATTTGTTTTCGATCTAAAAATCTACTTTTGATTTTTCGTAAAAAATCCAAATATGAAACGAGTACTTATTTCGGCCTGTATGATTTTTGTTTTTACAAGCACATTCGCCCAAAAGTTTAACTGGAACAAAAACCAGGTGATTGCACACAGAGGAGCATGGAAAAAAAATAACTTTCCGCAAAATTCTATCGCTTCGTTAAATGAAGCCGTAAAATTGGGCTGCTATGGCTCAGAATTCGATGTATGGATGACCGCAGATGGTGTTCTCGTGATTAACCACGATCCAGAGTTTCAGGGTTTAACAATTGAGAAAGTAAAATATAACGATCTGTTAACAAAAACCATGAGCAATGGTGAGAAAATACCAACCTTAGAAGCATATTTGCTAGCAGGCAAAAAACAAAAAAGTACCAAGCTCATTTTAGAAATAAAACCATCCTTAATCAGCAAGGAACACGGAATAGAAGTAACCAATAAATGTGTTGAGATGGTTCAGAAACTAAAAGTTGTAGAGTGGACCGAGTACATCAGTTTCGATTACGACTATTGCAAACGTGTTTTAGAACTACTGCCAAAGGCAAAAGTAGCATATCTAAAAGGTGATGTAAGTGCGGAGCAGATGAAGGCCGATAAGTTAACCGGTGTAGATTATCATTATAGCGTTTATCAGAAAGACAACTGGATAGAAAATGCACAAAAACTGGGTTTAACAGTAAATGCATGGACAGTTAATACCCTACCCGAAATGCAATGGCTTTTGGCACACCAGGTAGAATACATTACCACCAATGAGCCTGAACTGCTTTTTGAAGCGCTTAAAAAAGCACCACAGCTTAACGGCTGGAAATTAAAATGGGCTGATGAGTTTAACGATGCTGGTTTACCCTTAACAAAAAACTGGGCTTACGATGTAGGAGGTAAGGGCTGGGGCAATAACGAACTACAATATTATACCGATGCCGATAGTGCCAACGCTGTGGTTAAAAAAGGAAACCTGAACATTAACGTTTTAAAAGCTGATAAGGAAAATAACCATTATACTTCTGCCCGTTTGGTTAGTAAGAATAAATTTGATTTTAAATATGGTAGGGTAGAGGTTCGTGCCATGTTACCCAAAGGCAGAGGATTATGGCCGGCCATATGGGCCTTACCAACCGATTGGAAGTATGGCAACTGGCCAAAAAGCGGCGAAATTGATATCATGGAGCATGTGGGCTACGATCCAGATAGTGTGCATGGAACTGTACATACCGAAAAATTTAACCATGTAATTAAAACCCAGGTTGGTAAAGCCTTAAAAGTTGATAATCCGTATACCGAATACCATGTTTATGCCATAGAGTGGTTTGCCGATAAAATCGATTTTTTTATCGATGATCAAAAATACCTCACTTTTAATAATACCAAAAAAGGACCGGGCGATTGGCCATTTGATCAGGATTTCCATATTATTTTAAATGTAGCCGTAGGTGGTGGCTGGGGCGGAAAAAAAGGGGTAGATGAAACCATTTTCCCTGCTACGATGAAAGTAGATTATGTAAGGATATACCAGAAGTAAGATGGGAAATGTAAAATGAGAGATGGAAGTGGTTGGGTCCATCGTTCATCTCCTATCTTACCTCTTCCTTCGAGACTGTCGACTAATGACTCTGTACTTCGGACTTTTTATTAACTTGCCTACATCTAAGCTATATTGTATAATTTATGGACTCACGTAGAGAATTTCTAAAAAAAGCGGCCCTATTTGCCGGAGCCACCGGCGTGGCCAGTACCTTGCCCAGTTCGGTGCTAAAAGCCATGGCCATTAACCCAGAACCTGGGAGCACATTTTATGATGCTGAACACATTGTTTTCTTGATGCAGGAAAACAGATCTTTCGACCATATGTTTGGTAAAATGAAAGGTGTACGCGGATTTAACGATCCTCATCCTCACATTCAGCCCGATGGCAACAAAGTTTGGCTACAAAAAGATGGCCAAGGTTATACCTATGCCCCATTTCATGTAGACATTAACAAAACAAAAATTACCTGGCAGGGTGGTTTGCCACATTCGTGGAACGACCAGGTTGCTGCCCGCAATGGTGGGAAATACGACAAATGGTTGCCTGTTAAAAGTCCGATGACTTTGGCTTATTACGATCGGAACGATATTCCTTTTTACTATGCCATGGCCGATGCCTTTACCATCTGCGATCAACATTTTTGCTCATCGCTTACCGGAACAACACCCAACAGGCTATTTTTCTTTACCGGAACGGTACGTGGAGAGAAAAGTGCAAACCGTGTTGCGGTGGTAAATAACGATCAGGCCGAATCACAAAACAATGTGTTTGTGGATTGGCCAACTTTTCAGGAAACCCTCGAAGACAATGGCATCGATTGGCGCATTTATCAAAATGAACTCTGGACTTCAAAACTTCCCGAAGGCGAAATAGACGATTGGTTGGGCAATTATGGCGATAATCCTGTAGAGTACATTAGCAGGCACAACGTTAAGTTATCAGCTTATTTTAGAAAAAATGGAGATAATACCGTTAAACCGGCCTTAACTGAAAAAGAAGTTCAGGAGAAATACGATAAATTATCTCAAAAGGAGAAAAATCTGGTCGATAAAGCATTTACCACTAATATTTCGCAAAAGGACTACTTGGAACTTGAACCATTTACCTTTAAAAATGACCAGGGCCAATCCGAAACCATCAATATTCCAAAAGGAGATATTTTTCATCAGTTTAGAAAAGATGTTGATAGCGGAAAACTGCCAACAGTATCATGGTTGGTGGCTCCACAACGTTTTTCAGATCATACCAGTTCGCCATTGTACGGAACCTGGTATGTAAGTGAAGCTTTGGATATTTTAACTAAAAACCCCGAGGTTTGGAAAAAAACAATATTTGTTTTAACCTATGATGAAAATGATGGCTATTTTGATCACCAGCCACCTTTTGTAGTGCCAAACCCTGATGATCCAACCAGCGGAAAGGTATCTGCGGGAATAAATTATGCCACTGATTTTGAAGCGCGAAAGGGAAGTCCGATTGGTTTGGGCTATCGCGTTCCATTGGTTATTGCTTCGCCATGGAGCAAGGGCGGTTTTGTAAACTCACAGGTTTGCGACCATACTTCATCATTAATGTTTGTAGAGAAATGGCTCGCCAAAAAAACAGGTAAGACCATCAAAAGCAACAACATTAGCGATTGGCGGAGAAATATCTGCAGCGATTTAACCTCGGTGTTTAGGCCATATAATGGGGAGGAAATTAAATCTCCTGAACCGTTAAAGCGTGATACAGTGGTAACCAATATTGGCAATGCCAAAAACAAACCGGCCCAGGTAGGCCCAACGGCTTTGAATAAAACCGACGTTGCTAAAATTAATAAATTTGAAGCCTTTTCACGTGAAACATCAGCTTATGCACCAAAACAGGAAAATGGAACCAAGCATGCCTGTGCGCTGCCTTATCATTTAACGGTTGATGCGAAAATGGTGAATAACGAAGTCGAAATCACTTTTCAGTCTGCAAAAACCTTGTTTGGCAGTGAAACCGAAACTGTTGGTGCCCCCTTTAATATGAATACCATAGCCAAATTTAAGGGAGTGGCAGGTAAAACGTGGGCATACGCCGTAAAAGCAGGTGATGTTTTAACTGATCGCATCAAAATTGATGATTTCGACAACGAAATTTACGATCTGGCCATCAGCGGTCCGAACGGGTTTTACAGGCACTTTGCAGGCAGCAAAAAAAATCCTTCTATTGCGGTAAAGGTATATCCCGAACAAAGTGGACTAGTAAGTAAAAAACTAAACGGAAACCTCGTATTTGCTATAGAAAACCATGGAGCAAGCGTAATTAATCTACAAATTACGGATAACAAGTATAAGGCAGCTCCTAAAACAGTCAGCGTGAAGCCAAAAGCGACAGGTAATGTTGTGTTTAATCTGGCTAAAAATGCCAATTGGTACGATTTCAGTATTTTGCAAGCAGGTAATACCGCTTTTAAACAACGTTATGCCGGTAAAATAGAAACAGGAGAAATTACCCAAACAGACCCATACATGGGCAACGCATAAAAATATCCCCCAAAACGGGGGATAGCTTTTGAAAGAAATTATGCTTATTTTGTATAGTATGCGCAGTAAACTGTCGATAAACAAGGTAAATCTCCTAATTTCTTTCATTTTGCTTTTTAGCCTAAAGCTATCTGCACAAAGCTATAACTTCACCAACTACAGCTTAAAAGATGGCCTTCCACAATCGCAGGTTATGGCAATTTATCAGGCAAAAGACAGAACACTTTGGCTTGGTACATATGGCGGCGTTAGTAATTTCGACGGAAAGGAATTTACCTCCTACAGTAAAGCCGATGGACTGGGTTCAAATTCTATAAACTGCATCGTCGAGGATAACCAGAACCAAATTTATTTCGGCACTGAAGCGGGAATCAATGTTTTAAATAAAGGAAAAATAAGTACTTTCTTTTCTGGTCAATCAGTTAGCCACTTACTTCAGGATAAACAGGGTACCGTTTGGGGAATAACCGAGCGGAAACTTTTTAAGATTCAAAGTGGTAAACTCGTATTTTATTCGATAGCAGACAAGAGTATCAATGCCATTAATGCAGATAAATTTGGAAATATCTATGCTTTTGTTGCCGAAAAAGGCATTTATCAGCTACAAAATGGTAATTGGATCGTTTATCAGGAACTTCCTCATGAGCTGAGTTCGTTGTCGATCACAAAAATTTTATTTGACAGGGAGGTTAAAGACAAAATTTATCTGCTCACGTACCGGAGTGGGATATTTGTTTTACAGGGAAGAACTGTAAAGTCGTTTTTCAAAAGCCCTAAAATTGATGCATACTATGCCTTAGCTCAGGATAATAAAGGAAACATATGGGTGGGCTCAGAAAAGGGGGCATATTTTATTCATAAAGATGGTTCGGTTATCAATTTCAATGCAGAAAATGGCCTTAGCGATAACCAGGTTAATGAAATTTTTAGTGATGCCGAAAACAACGTGTGGATATCCTGTTTTAGTGATGGGATTTATAAATACGAAGGCGATGCCTTTATCCGTTACAATAAGTTTAAAGGGCAAAATGTGGCCTATCCTATAAGTGGTATCGCTGCCGATAAACAGGATAATTTATGGTTCGGCACGTATAACAAAGGTATTTTTAGGTACGACGGGAAAAAAGTAGAGAGTATTGACCATCCCATTTTCAAGGATAAAAAAATCTACTTTGTTTTTGCCGACCGTGCGAAGAATATCTGGATTTCGACCTATGGAAATGGTGTTTGGAAATACGACGGCCAAAAATTTTCTCAGGTACTTAAACCCGAACGGTTCGATAACAGCGCTATCGCCGAAGACAGTGAAGGAGGGATCTGGATAAACGGGTTAAAATCATCAACCTATTTAAAAAATGGAAAAATTGAAAGAATAACTGGGTTTGATGGTTATTCTTCCTGCATTTTTCCATTTCCCTTAAGTAAAGACAGTGTGCTGATCGGTACATCAAATGGGGTTACCCTGATCCGAAATAAAAAAGTTGATCCCAATTTCAAAATCAAATCATTGGCCAATATCCACGTATTAAGCATTGTAAAACATGGAGATAACCTCGTTTTCGCTACACTTGGAGATGGAATTGTAACCTGGAATATCAAAACCAAAATGGTTAAAAGATATGTAGTGGCCAACGGGTTAAATTCGAACGATATTTATAGCCTTGCAATAGATGATGGAAACAATTTATGGGCAGGAACCGGGCGTGGAATAAATAAGTTAATCTTCAACAGGCCAGAACAGCGCTACGAAGTTTTTAGAGATCAGCCTTTAATTGTAGAGTGCAACCAAAATGCCATTATTAACTATAAAAACAGCATTTTGGTAGGTACAGTTAACGGACTGATCAAATGTAAAACCGTTACCTCAGACGAAAGCCAAGATAGCCCTTTTATCCATATCCAACAGGTAAGCATTTATCACAAAAGCGACCGGTCAAAGGATTTCTTGATAGATTTAAAAAAGGATTATAAAAGCTTTTATAAACTCAATTATAGCCAGAACCACATTGCAATAAGTTTTAAGGGGGTTTACCTCACCAGCCCTGAAAGTGTGCTATACCGCTATAAGCTGGTTGGGATAGATAATGATTTTAGTAAACCCGTACCCAATACCGAGATCGAATATTCTGCCATCAGGCCCGGTAGTTATACCTTTCAGGTGTATGCAATAGCAAACGGGCGGCAATCCAACATCGAACAGTTTAGTTTTACAATTGTACCCCCGTATTATGATACGGTTGTGTTTAAGGTTATCGCATTTCTTGTGCTCATCTTTTTGATATGGTTTATTTTTTACCTCATTTTTAAAACAAGGGAGCGGAAAAAATACCAGCTTGAAAAACTGAAGCAGAAGGAGCAGGAAAAAATAAGAAAGCAGACGGCAGAAGATTTTCATGACGATATTGGCAATAAATTAACCCGGATTAACGTGCTGTCGGAAATTTTGGACAAAAAAGTTGATGGAACGGAGAAAGAGCAGAAAGAACTGATCAGGCTGATCAGGGAAAATGCAGGTATGCTTTATACCGGAACAAAAGATATCCTTTGGGCACTGGATCCGCATAGCGATAATCTTTTTGAGATTTTGGTACACATTAGAAATTTTGGGATAGATCTTTTTCAGAATACGGGTGTTGATTTTAAAATGGAGGGCGTGCTCCCCGAGTATCAAAAACTGCACTTATCAATGGAATTCAACAGAAACCTGACCCTTATTTTTAAGGAAATGCTCAACAATGTGCTTAAGCACGCAGAGGCAACACAGGTGCTGATTATGGTTATTGAAACGGATTACAATACGATAAACATTCTCACTACAGACGATGGAAAAGGTTTCGACCTCGAATCGGTAGAAAGGGGAAGAGGCCTAAACAATATTCAAACCCGTTGTAAACGCATAAAATCGACTTTCCAGATTTCTTCTATCAAGGGAAAGGGAACCACTACAACAATTTCTACAAGGGTTCCTGTTACAAAATAGCCTAAAATTTGTCTTAACTATAAACCAAGATCAAAATGAGCCAAAATTTACGAATTGTTTTAATTGAAGATGACGATATTTTACGGATGGGTTACGAATCGCTACTGCATGATGTAGAAGATTTCAGTGTAGTAAATTCTTATGCATCGTATGATCTGGCCAGGAAACATTTAGAAGAAGATTATCCGGATGTGATTTTACTGGATATCCAAATGCCGGGCACAACTGGCCTGCAAGCGCTGCCTTTTATTAAAAAAACCTTACCCAATACAAACATCATTATTTTAACTGTTTTCGATTCGCCCGAACTGGTTTTCGAAGCATTAACCATGGGGGCCGGGGGCTATCTTACTAAAAACTCAAGTGCCGCAAAAATTATTGATGCCGTTAGAGAAGTAAGTACAGGGGGCGGGGCTATGAGCACAAATGTAGCCCGGATTGTAATGCATTCGTTCCAAAAAAACCTAAACTCTCCTTTAACCAAACGCGAAACCGAAATATTGGATAGGATTGCGAACGGGCAAACCAAATCTCAGATTGCCAACGATCTCTTTATCGATCAGGAAACGGTGAGAAGCCACGTAAAGAATATTTATATCAAGCTAGATGTAAATACTAAATCAGAGGCCATTAAAACCGCAAAAGAAAACCGGTTTATTTAATCTATAGTAAAGCTTCACTAAAAAATAATGCTAAAATCACCCTTTTTGGGTGATTCTTCGGGCTCAATTTCGGGTTAATTTTACATCATACAATTGACCAGGATTATGAGCCAATCTGCAAAATTCTTTTATGTGCAAGTAAAGCAACTAAATGATGCAGATGCCTTTTATGCCAACTGTTTGGGTATGCCTACCGAAAGGACCATGATTTCTGCCAAAGAGAAAGGAATATTGGTAAAAGTAGATTGCGAAACAAATATTTTTCTTTCAGAGCACAAACATCAAAACCAGACCAACAAAATTGTATTGACAAGTGATGATTGCCTGGAAGATTATTGCAGGCTTAAATCGAAAGGGGTAGTTTTTAAAAAAATGCCATCCTATTTAAGCGAAGGTTTAAGTATCGAATTTTCTGATCCATATGGTAATGATTTTATCATTTTGGAGCAACGTAACTATAACGAGGATTAATGCTATGATGAGATACGTGAAAGAATTGAGCAACAGAAACAAAATTGTGAGCGAAAATACCTGTGAGGTATGCCATGAACAACAAAGCGAAGCTCATACCATTAAATTTGTTTTCAATGGAACTGAAAACTGCGAAATCAACAAACGGCAGTTTAATATTTATCCCGATACATTTGCTGTTGTAAATGCGGGAACAAATTATAGCAGTAAAATAGATTCTTTAAGCCCGGTAAATACGTTTTCTGTCTCTTTTGGCGAAAGCTTTATTAAAGATTTTCACCATACGTTCACTAGCAGTGCCGAAAATATGGTTGACGGGAATAAAGACCAGGAAATGCCGGCATTTATAGAATCATTATATCCATTTAACGGCGATATGCGTTTTAATGTGCTGCATTTAAAAAACCAGCTCGATAATGGTTTAAAAGATGAAATGTTGATCAATGAATATATGTACCACTGTCTATTAAATTACTATAAAATTTACGACAGGGAAGTGGTGCAAAAACTGGATAAGCTCAGCTTTATAAAAACCAAAACCCGGCAAGAGGTTTTAAAAAGATTAACATTGGCCAAAGAATACATCAGCAGTAATTATAACCACAATATAACGCTCGAAGATGTTGCAGAACAGGCCTGTTTATCGGTTAACCATCTGCTAAGGACCTTTAAAGAAGCATATGATACCACTCCTTACCAGTTTTTAATGCAATTAAGGTTAAACAGGGCAAAAAAACTGTTGCAAACAACCAGTTATTCATTAAATGAAATTGTCGGATTAGTAGGGTTCGAATGCCCAAGTTCGTTTATCAGGTTATTTAAACATACATTCAACATTACACCCTTAAAATATAAAAAGAGTACGTTGAATTAAATTATAAATGGTGATTTCTGCACATTTTGTGTTTAAGGATGAAACTATTTTTGAAGTTCTTGCAGGGACACTTTGTAGAAGTTTTTCCTGTTTAGGTTAATAATGATTAAAAAAGCAGACTGCCAGGATTGGAGTTTGCTTTTTTGCATTTTGTGTTTGGCCGAACAAGGGGAAAAATGGTTGTATCACATTTTAGTTACCTCATCATTAAGGTGTTATCTGCATATTCTGATCAGGCATTCGAGCCGATCTTTACTAAAAAAAACACAGATAATTATGAGACTAAAAGCATTAGTGATTTTATTACTAGGTATTACAATCACAAATAATATTTCGGCTACAGAAAAACCAACTGCCAGCCATAAATCAGTGATCAATTATTATATAGACAGTTATATGAACTCTGATTCCAAAAAATTAAAGGCTGTTTTAAGCGATGATGCCGTTTTTACCTCAAATAGAGATGTGAGGGTAATTAAACATAAGGCGAGTGATGTATTGAGCCAGATGAAAAAAAATGAAGGGGTAATACAGCGCGATTGTAATATTAGCTCAACCATCGTTTCTGAAAGTGATGCTTTGGTGATTGCCCGGGTAGATATTAATTACGAACTGTTTGACGGTGCCCAGCAAAATTTTGTGATCATAGAAAAAAATAAAGATGGTGAATGGAAAATAACCCAGGTGTATAAGGTGTTTATTTCAAGTGATGGTGAAGCTAAAAGGCTAGCCTTAAATAGCCATTAAACAAAAAAAGTCCTGGTTTGTGGCCAGGACTTTTCATTAATTCTTTTTTATTTAAAAAACGATCGGTAGCTCAACTTGAGTTTTATCCCAACCAACAACCAGGTTGGCGCCATTACTAATCGGTGTAAAGGTTAAAGAAAAGTACTCAATCGGTTTGGTTAACGTTTTAACCGGAACATTTACACGTACAACATCCTTTGATTGATCGTAGGTAAAGGCGCCCCATTTATCGGTTTCGCTGTTTACGATTATCGTCCAGGTATCTTTGTTCGGAATGGCGAATAGGCTATAAGTACCAGCTTTAATTTTTTTTCCGCCAATGTTTACTTTTTTAAAGAAACGTACTTCTGTGCTTTCGTTGGCTCCAAAACGCCAAACCGTTCCATATTGTTCTAAAACGCCAAAAATATCACGCCCTTTTTTTTGTGGCCGTGAATAAATGATTTTTACAATTGGTTTTGTTAACTCTCCAGCTTTTGCCTTTGGGGCATTCAGTGGAAAATAAACAATATCCGCCGGACTAGGGTCTGCAACAGGAAATTTTATCTCAGCGGTAGCACCTTGTTGTGCTTTTGCGCTAAAACATAAAAGAGCGAAAACAACAATGAAGATATTTCTCATCAGTAAGTTTTTGTTTTCTATGGCGATGAAGCAATTATGATTTTACAGCCTATGGGTAAAATCACAAGGGTTTCATTTGCGGTGAAATTAAATTTTTTACCCCTAAGGGCTGTAAATGGGAAAAACTAGTACTTTCTTCCTTTTACAATGGCGTTTAAAAATAAGCCTGCGGTTAGCAAACCTAAAACACCACCTAATAAAGCGAAAATATAGTTTTGCGTAATGATAGCTCCGGTAATAACTCCGAAGAATAAACCTAAAGCATAATATAACCAGTTGAAATTATTGCTGCTGTTCTCTTGTACACTCATTTTTTTGTTATTTGGTGGCAAAGTTAATATTTATTTTAAATTTTAATTTGTCATTCTCCTCAATAATCTAATTAATTGTCAATTCTGGCCAATTTATAATTATACTTTTTTAAGTAGCGGAGCAATTCTGATAGGCGCGTATAAAATTTGTCGGTTCTTCGGGCGTCTGTGCCGATATGCAGCAGCATGATAAAGCCATTTAAACCGCTCGGTTGCTTTTCGTTAAAAGCGGTGATGGATCGGTAGATTTCCTCGCTCGATCGGTAAGCTTTTCCCATTTCGGGATAGGTGTAATCGGCATTAGACCGTGTGCCAGGCGTAAAATTAACCAGTTGTACACCTTGTTCAACAGTCCAATTGGCAATAGTTTGATTATACCATTCGTAAGGAGGGAAAAAATAACCTGCTTTTTCTTTTCGGATTCCAAATAATGACATAGCCTCGTAATTATTCTTTAAATCTTTTTCGAATTCGTTTTTGGTAACCAAAAGACTATCACGTTTTGTCCAATCGCAGTATAATAAATGCCCATCAGAATGCGGGCCAAGGTAATGTCCGCCATTTTTAAGCTTTTTAATCAGGGATTTAAATTTTGGATTGCGGTAAAAATTTCCAGTCAGGAAGAATGAAGCTTTAACCTTTTCCTGGGCCAATACTTGGCTGATTTTTTCACCGCCATCGGCAAACTCATCGCCCGTAAAAACCAGGTAGACTTTCTTTTTGGTAGAATCGCCACGGATAAGCGCACCAAGACTATAGGTGTTAGGGTTGGGGCGTGGCTTAGCCTGGGCTTCTTTAGCCGCAAGCAGATAGATAAGGGATGCCGTCCCGTCCATAGTGGGTTCATTGGTGCTGTAATCGCCATAATCATCATGATAAACAGCAAGTTCACTTTGAAAGTCGGCATATTCATCCGCTTCGTTTAGTTTAATCCCGATCAAACCCTTGTAAATGCTGGTATAAACAGGGCCATCAACCAGGCCACCATTTATAGGGTAACTTTTTAAGTGGCTAAAGGCCGAATGCGGATCGGTTGGTGTATCTCCCCATTGCGGCAAACCGTAAACCATACTGGTTCCCCATGGGTTGCAGCCAAAAAGCCAATCAAAATTGGCCTGTTCAAGCTCGGCATAAGTTTTGTCGCCACTTAATGTCGAATACCAGTTGCATTGCATGGCAAAAGCAACAGTTAAATTATTGCTGCACCAGATAAAGGGAACGCCACGGTAAAAGGCATTGTTTTTTGCCCTTTGCCAAACTTGTGTTATTCCTTCCTCATAGTAAGTAAGGGCTGTTTTATCTTCTGGAGCTTGCTTGGCAATTTCGTAATGCCCTAAATTGATAAATGGATAATATTGGTAATGTGCTGCAGTATCTTTTTGTAACCAGGGTGTAACTGGTTCTAGTTTGGCATATACTAAGGCCTTTGTAATTTCCTTTTGAGCTACTCTTTTCTTATCAAAAGAAAACGAGGTTTCGGCAAGTTCCAAATCATCAACCCAATTGTCTTCAGCATAAATATATGGCGATTTTACAGAAACGGTTTGAGTTACTCCTGGTTTTTGCAGGGCAAATTTATAGGCAGTTTTGGCTTTTTGGATGAGGATTTTAGTAAAAGTATGATCTAAATTTTTGAACAAAAAGGCACCTAAATTAAATGCGCTGGTAAATTTAGCCGCTGTAGAACTGGTTCCTGTGGTATTGTTCATAAATTTACCCCTCTGTTGCGGATCACCGTTGATAAAATAAAGCGGCCGTTCATATCCTTTTCCATACTGGCTGTCTTCCTTCGGAATCCGCATACTGATGTGATCGCGGTCGTCGGCCAGTTGATTGAACATGATGTTTTTCTGCGGATGCATTTTCAATAACCAATCCAAGCCCCATTTAGCTTCATCTAAAACATCAGCCAATCCATTTTGTCCATCCAGTCCATTGGCCTTTTGCTGGTCGCCAAAAACCTGCGGAAAATCGCGGTAAGCCATTAACAGATGATAGGTTGCATTGGCAGAGGTGGATGAATATTGTAAATAATCGCTCGCATCGTGCCAGCCACCCGAGGCATTAAAATGTGTACTATCTTTAATTCCAACTTTTGAGCCGTATAAAACGAAACCATCGTGTGTATGGCAACTGTCTTTTAAATAGGGGTTAAAACCGCTCCGTTGCTGGCGCATGTACTGTAAACAGAAATCGGCCGCACCATTGTAAACATTATTGTTGATCAATAACAATGGAGAAACAGTGCCGTTTGCGCGGATGTAGAAATGGCCATTTCGTTTAAAATCGCTGAAATTTAAGCGCGCAGTTTGGCTAAGTGGACCATATTTTCCAAAACTTTCGATATTGGCCGAGGTGTAAACTACCTGGTTGGTCTCTTTTTCTATAATTTCGAATTGCTTGGGTATGTCGTTTACCTTGCTTGCCCATACCGCAACCTTAATGCTTTCGGTAGGATAACCAAGCAAATTTATTCTGATCCAGCTTTGCTGGTTTTCCTGTTTTGCTCCTATAAACGAACACAAGAGCCACAGGCAAAAAACAAAAGTTATCGCTAAAAAAAACTTATTTTTCATTCTATGCGTCATTATTCCGTTTAAAATTAGGGTTTTATCAAGATAATGTAAAAGAAGTGGGTAAACATTTGGAAATTAATCAATCGTTTGATTAATTTTGTGCTGTCAAAAAAGAAATGAAAACAGAAAAAGTAGATAAAAAACAGGCCATACTCGATGCAGCTGAAAAGCTGTTTTGTGAGACGGGGTACGAAGGTACTTCCACCCGCCAGATTGCAAAAGAATCGGGGGCGAACATGGCAATGATAAATTATTATTTCGGTTCGAAGGAAGGTGTTTTTGTGGAGATTATGAATGAGCGTATTGCTGGTTTCGCATCTCAGTTAAAAATCATCAATGAAGATAAGATTTCTGCATTAGAGAAGTTGCATAAGGTTATAGAGGGCTATGTAATCAGGATACTGAGCAATACAGCCTTTCATAAAATGATGCACAGGGAACTTTCTTTAACCCAAAGGCCCGAAATGTACGATAAGATTAAGGATGCCATGAGCCAGAATATGCAGCTCATCGAACGCATTATTACCGATGGGATAGAAGACGGATCTTTTAACAAGGTTGATGTACGGATGGTAATTGCCACAATTATGGGTACAGTAACCAATATTGTTATTGCGCCCCATAAAATTATATCGTGCTCTAACTTCGATCTGAGCAATCCGAAAGACAAAAAAATTATTAAAGAGCGGGCTATAACCCACTTACAAGATCTAACAACAGTTTATTTAACAACAAAAAAATGATACCCAAATCAATTAGATTAATGCTTGCGGCGTCATTAATTCCGGCCGCTTTATTTGCCCAGAGCAGTAAGGAATTAAATATTAACCAAGCAATAGAACTAGGCATAGCCAATAGTAAAAACTTAAAACTTTCTCAAAACAAGATCGATCAGGCTGTTGCGCAGCTGGAAGTTGTTAAAGACAACGCTTTGCCTACCGCAAATGCGAGCTTTATGTACAACCACGCTGAGATCCCGACAAATACATTTACTTTACCTGGCGGAGGTTCATCCTTAGAATTGCCTAAAAGAGCCGATGCTTTTGTGGGTACTGCAGCTGTACAGGAACTGTTGTACGGTGGCGGTAAATTAAGGTACGCAAAAGAATCTACCAAGTTACTGGCAAATGTGGCGCGTTTGGATGCCGATAAAAGTAAAGAAGAAATCACTTATGCTGTAATTAATACCTATTATTCTTTATACAAGGTACTGCAGAGCAAAAAAGTGGTCGATCAGAATTTAGAATCAATTGCCGCACAGATTAAACAGGCACAACGTTTCTTCGAACAGGGCATTGTTACCAAAAACGATGTATTGCGTTTTCAATTGCAACAGGCAAACGTAACGCTTACACAGATGGATATCGAAAGCAACCGTAAAGTAATCAATTACAATCTTGATATTCTTTTAGGTTTGCCTGAAGATACTGAAGTTAAAATCACGGATCCTACCTTGGGCTTAAAAGATGCAGGCAGTTTAAACGAATACATTGGCATGGCAATGGCCAACCGCCAGGAGTTAAAACAACTTGATTTACAACATAAAGTTGCCGATTTTAACATTAAAACCATCAAAGGAAATACTTTGCCAACGGTTGGTGTTGGTGCTAACTTATATTACATTAACCCAAGTGGCAACTTTATTCCGCCAACCAACCAATATTTAATGCCGATTACTTTGGGTGCCACGGTTTCATGGAATATCGGAAACCTTTGGACGAACAAGCACAAGGTAAGCGAAGCTAAAATACAGCAGAGTGAAATTACCATTCAGAAAGCCATTTTATCTGATCAGGTAAAAACAGATATCAACAAAAACTTTCAAGGTTACCAGGTGGCGATGAACAAAATCCAGGTATTGGAAACTTCAATAGCCCAGGCCATCGAAAACGATAAGTTATTGGCATCAAAATATAAAAACAATGTGGCTTCTGTTACCGATCGTATCGATGCAGAAACCCTGTTATACCAGGCAAAAATAAACTTAGAAATAGCTAAGGCAGACGCAGGTTTGGCTTACTATACATTACTAAAATCAACAGGAAAAATAACGCAATAAATACAGCAATGACAACTGAAAAGAAAAAAAAGAGCAAAGTAGTACCCATCATTTTAGGTGTTTTACTAGTAATAGGTATAGTTTTCGGAGTTACCGAATGGAATTATTATAGCAAACACGTTGATACGGATGATGCACAGATTGATGGAGATATCAGTCCTGTTGTTGCCCGTGTTGGTGGTTATGTTAAAGACATTAATTTTGAAGAAAATACCCGTGTAACCGAAGGTCAGGTTTTGGTTAAACTTGATGATAACGATTACAAAGTAAAATTAGAACAGGCGCAATCGGGCCAAAAAGGTGCGAATGCAGGCGTTGGTGTGGCAGAATCGCAAATTGCGGCTACCCAAGCCAATACTGGCACTGCAAAAGCAAATGTTGACGCCGCAAAATCGAATGTTCAGGCAGCAAACGTTAAAGTAAATTTAGCACAGAAAGACTATAACCGTTACGAAAACCTGGTAAAAGACGGTTCGATCACACAACAGGCTTTCGATCAGGCAAAAGCCAATAAAGAATCTGCAGAGGCAGCAAGACAATCTGCTGTAGCGGCATACCAGGCTGCGCAAGATCAGTACAACGCAGCAGTAAAACAGGTTGGTACCACACAATCGCAACTTGCAGTAAGCAGCAATGTAATCAGCCAGCGCCAGAGTGATATCGATTTTGCAAAACTGCAATTATCATACACGGATATTAAAGCTCCTGCAACAGGTATTGTTTCTAAAAAGAATGTTCAGAAAGGACAATTGGTACAGGCCGGACAATCTTTGTTCTCGGTAGTTAACGACGGTAGTATTTACGTTACTGCAAACTTTAAAGAAACTCAACTGGAAAAAATCAGAGAAGGTTCTAAAGTAGAAATCGAGGTTGATGCTTATCCTGATGAGAAAATTGAAGGTGAAGTATACAACTTCTCGCCAATTACAGGCGCAAAAGGATCTTTATTGCCTCCAGATAATGCTACGGGTAACTTTGTTAAAGTTGTACAACGTATTCCGGTAAAAATTAAAATCCATCCATCAAAAGAAATGCTTGCTAAACTACGTCCAGGAATGAGCGTTAAAGCATCTGTTTCTACTAAATAATATTAAAATGGCCGAAGTAGGTTTAAAAAAGTGGATTATTACCTTTACGGTGATCACAGCTTCTCTGTTGGAGCTGATTGATACTACCATCGTAAACGTGGCAATTCCTCAAATACAGGGAAACCTGGGCGCAACCCTCGAGGATGTGGCCTGGTTATCCACTGGATACGCCGTTGCGAATGTGATCATCCTGCCCATGTCGGGCTGGTTGGGTAGTCGTTTCGGTCGTAAAAATTATTTCTTAACCTCCATCATCGTTTTCACCCTTGTTTCATTTTTGTGCGGAAACGCCACATCATTAAACGAGCTGATCTTATTCAGGGTTATTCAAGGTTTGGCCGGTGGCGGTTTAATATCCACAGCTCAGGCTATTTTGATCGAAACCTGGCCACGTGAAGATGTGGGTATAGCAACAGCCTTATTTGGATTAGGTGCGGTTGTTGGCCCTACCGTTGGTCCAACAATTGGTGGTTATATTTTAGAGATAGCAGACTGGCCCTGGATATTTTATGTAAATATTCCCGTCGGGATACTCGCCGCATATTGTACCATCACCTTTATTCGAGAGACGCCCAAGGATGGGCAGGGAAAACCGGTTGATTGGTGGGGTATTGCGCTACTGGCCATTGCGGTAGGTAGTTTGCAAACTGTGCTCGAGAAAGGTGAAAGTGAAGATTGGTTTGCAACACCTTACATTATCGCCCTGGCAGTAGCTTCTATTTTTGGCTTATTGCTTTTCATCTGGAGAGAAACCAGTACCGACCACCCAATTGTGAACCTTCGGATTATGAAAAAACGAAGCTTCTCTATCGGGATGTTTACCTCTTTCGTACTCGGGTTTGGGTTGTATGGGTCGGTATTCGTTTTCCCCGTATTTGCACAAAACCTTTTAGGGTTTACACCTTTACAAACCGGAAAGCTATTTATTGCCGGAGGTATTTGTACCATTGCCATGATGCCATTTATTGGGATTATGCTTAAAAAAGGTGTGCCGGCTCAGTTTATGGCAACAGGGGGGATGTTTTTATTCTTCGTTTTCTGTTGGATGTTGAGTAAATCGACATTGGCCTCAGGAACAGGCGATTTTTTCTGGCCATTGGTAATCAGGGGATTTGGTATGGCTTTACTGTTTGTACCATTAACCACATTGGCTATGCAGGATTTAACTGGTCCAGAAATTGGACAGGGATCGGGATTAAATAACATGAGCAGGCAATTGGGAGGATCTTTCGGTATCGCAGCCTTAACTACTTTGATACATGTCCGTCAGGGATTTCATAGAAGTAACCTGCTCACCAATATCAATGATTACAACCCCGCATTCACCCAGAAATTAAATGGCTTAATGCATAACTTTATGGCCAAAGGAGCATCATTTGTTGATGCAAAATTAATGGCCATGAAGGCGATAGAAGGTTCGGTAATTAAACAGACCATGTTGCTTACCTATAACGATGCTTATTGGGTTGCTGGCTTAATTATGTTGTGTTCAATACCACTATTGTATTTGCAGAAATTTAAGAAAAATGCAAACATTGTGACGGATGCGCACTAAAATTGGCAAAGAAATGGCGTAAATTATGCCAGAAAATAAAAACAGCCGGTGTATTTTATTACATCGGCTGTTTTAACCCAAAAAATTAACAATCAATGCAATGCCCTTAAACATTGCAAATGTTCTTACTTAACCACGTAGTGGCCAAATAAGATTCTAAAATTAAAATTTATTCTACAATTTTCCAAATTGTAAGGCTTAGAATTTTAATACCTTACGCATTTTTTGTAGTATTACGGTATACAAAACTATTGCATAAGCTATGCCCAAACTTCGTCTTACTACGCAACGAGAATCTATTTTTAACAATGAGGTAATCTCAAAATTCGAACTCTTTAACAGTTTATTTCTCACCCTGCCTTTTTACAAAATCAAAGATACCGGAACGTTGCTTCCTCTGTTTTTTAAGAGCTGTGAAGAGGGGATTGCAAACGGAGAAAAACCTGCACAGGTTATTGAAGAATTTTTTGCTAAGTATACCAGTTACACCGAGCGGAAGGATATTATTGATCTGCTTTTCAGGTTCATTCAATACATCGAGCGTCAGGTGGTGCTTTTTGATGCCGTAGAAGATGCTTCTTTTACTAAATTAAACACAACCGATGAGCAAAGTACCTTGGCTTTCATTTTAAAGAAGAATGCCGATAATAAACCTGTGCTTGCCAAAATTGAGAAACTGATTGATGAGCTTTCTCTTCGTTTGGTTTTAACCGCACACCCAACGCAATTTTATCCAGGCACGGTACTGGCCATTATTACCGATTTAACACAGGCCATCCGCGATAACGACCTTACCTCGATGAACTCGCTGTTACAGCAGCTGGGTAAAACACCGTTTTTCAATAAAAAATCGCCTACTCCGGTTGATGAAGCCTTAAATTTAGCCTGGTTTTTAGAAAATACCTTCTACTTCGCTGCAGCAAATATTCAGGAAGAGATTGATCAGAACCTGGATGAGTACAACCTCGAAACCAAGAAAATTTTAGAACTCGGTTTCTGGCCAGGGGGCGATAGAGATGGAAACCCGAATATTCATGCCGATACTACTTTGGAAGTTTCCAAAATGTTGCGCCAAATCCTCTTCCGCTGTTATTACCGCGATTTCAGGGTGATTAAACGCCGCATCACTTTTAGAGGCGTTGAAGAAAACATTACGAAACTGCACGATGTACTTTATACGAATGCATTCGATCAAACCTGCGAAATTCAGGATATTTCTGATGAGCTGAGAGGGCACCTGAATAAAATCAAAGATACCCTTTTGGCCGAGCACGATGGTTTGTTCGTAGATCTGGTTAACGATCTGATCCGTAAGATCGATTTATATGGTAATTACTTCGCTTCGCTCGATATCCGCCAGGATAGCCGAGTGTTGCGTAATGTGCATGCTTACTGCCGCGCAAATAAACCAATTTCATCTTTATATCCTGCCGATTACGATAAACTGTCGGAAGCCGAGAAACTGGAATTGATCTCGTTTAAAGAAGCAACTGTGGTATATGCCAACGAGCCTGATGCTTTAACAAAAGATACCATTGAGGTAATTAAAGAAATAAAAGGCATCCAGAACCGCAACGGCGAAAAAGCCTGTCACCGTTTTATTATTAGTAACTGCCAGCAGGCAAGCGATATTTTACAATTGATTGAGCTTTTCCTTTGGAACGGCTGGAGCAAAGATGCACTTACGATCGATTTTGTGCCGCTTTTCGAAACCGTAAACGATTTAAAAGGTGCGGCAGCGATTATGGAAACCTTGTACAGTAATCCTTTCTATAAAGCGCATTTGGCAAATCGTGGCAATAAACAGCACATTATGCTGGGTTACTCTGATAGTACTAAAGATGGTGGTTATTTAATGGCCAACTGGTCTATCTTTAACGGAAAAACCTCGCTTTCGGCAGTTGCGGCTAAACACAATATCCAACTGGCGTTTTTTGATGGCCGCGGTGGCCCGCCTTCGCGTGGTGGTGGTAAAACACATCGTTTTTACGCTTCGATGGGTAAAGAAATTGCCAATAAAAATATGCAGCTCACCGTTCAGGGGCAAACCATTAGCTCGCAATATGGTTCGGTAGAAAGTGCCGAATTTAATATCGAGCAGCTTATCAATGCGGGTTTAACCTCTGGTTTAAAGGAAAAACACAATATTCTTTTAGATGCAGAGAACAAGGCTTTGCTTGATGAAATGGCCGAACAGAGTTACCAGGCCTTTGTTGATCTGCGCGAGCATCCACTATTTGTAAGTTATTTAGAAAAACTTTCTCCACTAAAACTCTTATCGCAGGCCAACATCAGCAGCCGTCCGGTAAAGAGAAATGGCGGGGGCGAAATGAAACTCGAAGATTTAAGGGCCATTAGTTTTGTTACCGCCTGGAGTATGCTAAAACAGAATGTTCCGGGTTTCTATGGAATGGGAACAGCACTTAAAAACCAGGAAAAGGCAGGTAACTGGGATAAAGTAGTGAAGGTTTATGAAGAGTCTGATTATTTAAAAACCATTGTAGATAATTGCATGATGAGCATGAGCAAATCAGACTTTACCATAACCGCACATTTGGCTGCGGACAAGGTGTTTGGTGATTTTTGGACCCAACTGCACAATGAATACAAATTGGCTAAAGAGATGCTCTTAAAACTATCAGGGCAGCCAACGTTGATGGCCAATTACCCGGTAGATAAAAAATCGATCGCTACACGCGAAAAAATTATTTTACCGTTGGTATTGATCCAGCATTTTGCTTTGGAGAAACTACAGCACGATCAGAACGAGAAAGACCAGCATGCTTTAGAAAAACTAGCGGTTAGAACGGTATTCGGTATTGTAAATGCCGGTAGGAATTTGGCTTAACTTTCTGCCAAACCTCGCAGGTTTGATAAACCTGCGAGGTTTATATATAATCCAAGGTCTGTGTCCGCACAGACCTTTTTTGTTGGTCCCCACCTGTCATTCTGAACGCAGTGAAGAATCTTTTGCATAGTAGCAGAAGCTGAAATGAGCTGTTTAACGTTGATCCTGTAGTTCTTAGGTTGCAGATTCTTCACTGCGTTCAGAATGACAAGTTTATTTGGAAGAAGTGGTTACACTTTTAGGAGTAAAATACTTTCTTCTAACAGCTTTTGTGAAGTAGAAGATCAGTGTAAAGAAGTAGAAAAATAAAGGCGAAAGCCCTGCTAAATAAGGAACAGGTTTAATATTTATCGCATAAATAGCTGCACGATTCTATCGTTTGTAAACGATGAACTATTCAACGCTCGTTTCTAACCATAGCCGTTAACCTAAGCTTTAAATATTTCATTTAGCATCTGGAATGCTGATTTTTTACCTTTTTTAGCCTCCAGCAAAAGCGATGTTATTATTGGAGAGATGT
>Ga0308165_1000474_pt1 | contig 74981 bp, 72 predicted proteins | sample PhyWR2_FD_201032 | JGI IMG/M metagenome (GOLD analysis project Ga0308165, IMG submission 201032) | Phyllosphere microbial communities from UC Gill Tract Community Farm, Albany, California, United States - DLSLW.R2 | ecosystem: Host-associated > Plants > Phyllosphere > Unclassified | place: USA... | reverse complement strand
GATTCATGCTGGAATTGCGGATTCACGAATGTGGGATTATGAATTTCATTCATTATCTCAGCAGTTTCAAGTCACTCGATTTGATTTACCTGGCTTTGGTCAGAGTTCATTTACAGGAGGCGCTTTTTCTTATACAATGATCATTAATGAACTCCTAGATCATTTGAAAATTAAGCAAACGTACATTTTTGCCGCTTCATTTGGTGGAAGAATAGCCTTAGATTTTGTCACTGAAAATCCTGAACGGTGTTTGTGTTTGGCTTTAGAGTCTTCCGCCATTGACGAATGGAATTTTTCAGAAGCCTTGCAGCAATATGATGAAAAGGAAGAGCAGTTATTGACAGCGAAGTCCTTTGATCAAGTAGCAGAGCTTAATTATCGAACGTGGATTCTAAGAGATCGTCGACCTGAAGCAATTGCTCCTCAAATAAAAGAGCGTATTCGTGAAATGCAAATGACGGCTCTTACTAAACCGGAACCAGCTCGACCAATCAAAGAAATGTCACCAACTCAACCCTTGTCTGCTCGATTAGATCAGCTCAAGTTACCAGTATTGATTATGATTGGCGATTTGGATGTTGCTGATTTTCAAGATATTTCTACCTTTTTATATCAAAAAATCAGTCATGCTAAAAAAGTAGGGATTCCCAATGTCGCTCATTTAGCAAATTTAGAAGCGCCAGAATTGGTTGCATCACTTGTGATCGACTTTTTTCTAAGCGAAGCAGTTCCTAATCATTGATCAAAGAAAGTAGGGAATATCTTGTTATTTTTAGATCATAGTCCTGACCTTAGCCCCATCGATTTAGAAATCTATAAATATGTTGCAGCTCATATTGACGAAGTGGTGTATATGCGGATTCGTGAGCTCGCCCAAGAAACCCATAGTAGTACTGCTAGTATTTTGCGTTTTTGCCGAAAATTTGGTTGTGAAGGATTCTCTGAATTTAAAATCAAATTGAACTTATATCGCAAATCTTTGGCAGAACCTGTGACAACCCATGCTGTAGATGAAACCTCTTTTACTCATTTTATCCAACGGTCTACTGAGGCTTTTTTTCAAGAACGAATTCAAGCCGCGGCTAAATTGTTGTCTGAAAAAGATCTTGTTTTATTTATTGGAACAGGCTCTTCAAATATCATTGCTGAATATGGTGCCTTGTATTTTTCTTCTATTTTCAGTATGGCGTTTCATATTGAAGATCCGATCAACCATCCTGTGAATTTTTTCAATAAAAGTATGGCGAAAAATGTGTGTGTGATTGCTCTTTCAGTTAGTGGTGAAAATGAAGCCATCATTAATTATTTGAATCATTTTATTACAAATGATAGTACGATCATTTCGATCACGAATAGTGAAAAATCTCCGATTGCTGCGCTTTCCGATGTAAATATTCCTTATTATATTTCTACGGAAAGAATTGGGGATAGTGATATTACGTCTCAGGTGCCAGCTCTTTATACGGTGGAGTATCTAGCAAAGGAAGTCCAAAAACAAAAACAAGACAACTCATAAAAACGAGTTGCCTTGTTTTTTCTCTTATTTAAAGAAAGCTGGTAAATAGTGTTTATGTGCTTCTAACAATTCATCCATCACTTCTTTAGCGACATTTCCACTTGTGATTAAGGGATTCATCGTAAAGGCTTGTAATAATGTCCCGTAATCACCTGTAACAGCCGCTTCGATCGTTAATTCTTCCATTGATTTCATTACTTGTAGTAACCCACGTTCTTGGGGTTTAAAGCTGCCAAAGTTATAAGGAACGGGGCCTTTTCCAGTAATTGTACACGTTACTTCTACGGCACTTTCAGCAGGTAAGTCTGTGATCGTACCGTTGTTTCTAGTGCTGACAGTCATTGTTGTACGTTTGTCATTGTGGATCGAGTTGATGATTTCACACGCTGCATCACTGTAGCGTGCGCCACCACGTTCTGCTAATTGTTTTGGTTTGTAGTCTAAATTAGGATCTTTGTATAATTCAAACAATTCATGCTCGATTTCTTTGACCTTTTCAGCACGTGTGCCATTGTTTTTGAAGTCTTCTAATTCTTCAGCTAACATTTTATCTGTATAATAATAATAATTGTGGTACGGACATGGAACCATGTGTAGGTTCTCAACTTGTTCCCAAATCAAGTTATTGTCTTTGATATTGGCTACGATTGATTTAGCATCCTCTTGACCATACATTACTTTAATTAATTCATCTGTACGATCTTTTCCGTTTTTATCTGTAATTGTATGCCAATGTAAATGATTGATTCCAGCAAATTGGAAGAATAAATCATGGTTATTTTCACCTAATAATTCGGCTTCTTCAAAGACTGCATTGACTGGAATATTACATAAACCGACAACTTTATCCCAATTTCCGTAACGTAAAACCGCTTCTGTCACCATACCGGCTGGGTTCGTAAAGTTGATCAACCAAGCATTTGGGCAAAGCTCTTTCATATCTTCTACGATATCTAAAATCACTGGAACAGTTCTCAACGCTTTGAAAATACCGCCAGCACCATTTGTTTCTTGACCGATCAAGCCGTGGCTTAATGGAATGCGTTCGTCTAAAATACGTGCATCTAAAAGCCCTACGCGTAATTGAGTTGTAACGAAATCAGCATCTTTCAGTGCTTCACGACGATCTAATGTCAAGTGAACTTCACAGTTAATACCAGCGGCTTTGACCATCCGTTTTGCCATTGCTCCAACGATTTCTAGTTTTTCTTTTCCTGCTTCAATATCAACTAGCCATAACTCACGTACAGGTAATTCATCGTAACGTTTAATAAATCCTTCCACTAATTCTGGTGTATAACTTGATCCTCCACCGATCGTAACGATTTTAATTCCTTTTGACATCTCGTTCAGCTCCTTAAGCGTTTTATCTGATTCTAGTATAGCCTTTTGCTGATTGAGAATATATAGGAAAGAAGAAAGTGGTTACAGAACAAAAGAAGAAGTCACTTGTAACATTGATGTATCAAGACGTTACAAAAAAAGGATTGAACACTATTTTCATGTCCAATACTTTACCTCTCTCAATCAATCATTAAACTCATCAAATGCACATCTAATAATTCGCCCTCATCCGTTTTTGCACCACGAGCCATGATCGCTTCTGTTTGAAAGCCAATTTTTTCATAAACATGGACTGCACGTTGATTGCGATGTTGAACAGTCAATTCTAGCCGGCGGATAACCTTACTTTCTTTTGCCCATTCGATCAGCTCTTCCATCATCAAGCTACCTAACCCAAACCCCCAATAATCCTTTAAAATACTGATACCGATTTCCCCAATATGTTCCATTCGCTTTTTCGATGATGCTTTAACAGAAGCTGTACCAATGACCTTCCCATCCGCTAAAGCAAGCATTAACACGTTATTCACAGATTCATATAGGTTTGCTAAGTTCTCACTCATCTCAGCTGATGTCATGCCCATTCCTTTTTCATCCATTACAAGAAAAGGAGTCTCACTGCCGATGATTTTTAATGCCTGTAAAATCTCTGTGGCATCATCTGGAATGGCTTCTCGAATCGTAAACTCAACTTCTGTCATACATGGTCCTCCATTTTTTTGTGAATGCGTTCTAAAAATCGTTCTGCTTGCGTGCCAATTGCTTGAAAGGAAACGATTCTTTTTTCCATATCTTCAGAATCTTTCGTTATCGTGATGTCTAAATAATCTGTCGGTAAAAATTCTCCTAATAGTTTACCCCATTCGACAACAGATAAGCCATCACCTTCAAAATATTCATCTAAGCCAAGATCATCTGCACCATGTTCAATACGATAAACATCCATATGATACAGTGGCAAGCGCCCTTGCTGATATTCACGAATGATTGTATAAGTAGGACTTTTGATCATTTGATCGATACCTAAGCCTACTGCGATTCCTTTGGTCATGGTTGTTTTTCCTGCACCTAAATCTCCGGAAAGTATGATCGTATCTCCTGGGGCAGCGACCGAACCGATAATTTTCGCAATTCCTTCTGTTTCTTTTGGATTGTTGAGCATAATATCCATTTTTTCACCTACTTATTTCAACAATTGATATTTCTATGTAGTGTAGTATACCGAATTTTCACAAAAAAAACTAGAGAACTGAGACAAAACGCTGAGCGTCTAGTTTCAGTTCTCTAATAGCTTACTCATTCATTAATGTTTGTGCAGCAGTGATAATTGATAATTTGTAGATATCTTCTTCATTTGCACCACGAGATAAATCAGAAACTGGTTTGTTTAATCCTTGTAAAATTGGACCAATCGCTTCAAAGTTACCTAAGCGTTGCGCAATCTTGTAGCCAATATTTCCTGATTGTAACTCTGGGAAAACAAAGACTGTTGCTTGTCCCGCTACAGATGAATTTGGTGCTTTTAATTGTGCAACAGACGCAACATATGACGCATCAAATTGTAATTCACCATCGATCTCAAGTTCTGGGGCTAAGCTTTTCGCAATTTTAGTTGCTTCAACTACTTTATCAACTTCTGGTGCTTTTGCTGAACCTTTAGTAGAAAAACTCATCATTGCTACTTTTGGTTCGATATCGAATAATTCAGCAGTTTTTGCACTATCAACAGCGATCTCAGCTAATTCTTGGGCTGTTGGATTTACATTAATCGCGCAATCAGCAAAAATATATTTCTCTTGATCACGGCCACGAACCATGATCATTGCACCACTTGTACGGCTAACGCCTGGTTTTGTTTTGATGATTTGTAGGGCTGGACGAACAGTGTCTCCAGTTGAGTGGATTGCACCACTGACCATACCATCAGCAAATCCCATGTAAGTTAGCATTGTTCCAAAATAGTTGACGTCTTTTAAAATCTTACGTGCGTCTTCTTCTGTAACTTTTCCATTACGACGTTCAACAAACGCTGTAACCATTTCTTCCCATCCATCATAATTATCTGGATCGATAATCGTAAAGTTAGATGTTTTGATTCCACGAGCATGTGCTGCTTCCACAATCGCTTCTTGTTTACCGATCAAAATTGGTTCCATTAATTCTTCTGCTTTCAAACGAGCTGCAGCTCCTAAAATACGAGGATCTGTTGCTTCTGGGAAAACAATTTTGATGTTACGGCGAATGACTTTAAATTTTAAGCTATCGAATAATTCCACGATATACCCTCCAACTGATTATTTATACAAACTAATCATACACCATTCTCCAAGAAAATAACAGTTATTTATAGCTGTATTAGTGTAAAAAATGCTGATTCTGATATTATTTTCACAAACTAGCTCTACTGCACTATAACAGATTGTTCTGTTTTAAGACACTGTATCAGGCAACTGCCAATTGATTGGTGTCTCCCCTAATTGCTCCAAAGCCTGATTTGCTTTTGAAAATGGTCTTGAACCGAAGAAGCCGCGATGGGCTGCCAAAGGGCTTGGATGGGGTGATTTGATAATAATATGTTTATTGGTATCGATCATTTTAATTTTTTCTTGTGCTGGTTTGCCCCATAGAATAAATACGATCGGTTTATCACGTTCATTCAACTTTTTGATGATGGCATCTGTTAAATTTTCCCAGCCTTGTCCTCGATGAGAATAAGCTTGACCATTACGAACAGTTAAAACTGTGTTCAATAAAAGGACACCTTGTTTCGCCCAACTCTCTAAAAAGCCATGTGAGACTGGCGAATACCCTAAATCCGCTTGTAGTTCTTTATAAATGTTCATTAAAGAAGGTGGTATCCTCACACCAGGCTGTACAGAAAAACTTAAACCATGTGCTTGATTTGGTCCATGATACGGATCCTGACCTAATATTACTACTTTTACCTCTTCATAAGGTGTTAATTCCAGTGCGGAATAAATGTGGTACATATCTGGATAAATGGTTTGCTGGTTATACTCTTGTTTCAGGAAATCACGTAAATTCAAATAATATTCTTTTGTAAATTCTTCTTCTAAAACCTCTTGCCAACTATTATGGATAATAGCTTTCATATGTTGTCCTCCTTGTATTGGTTTTATTTACTCATTAAAACTACTATTCTGACAGATTTCTTTTACACATTAAGCATATCTGATTTTTTGAGTAGTGACAAGAAAATTTTTTCTGCACTGAAATTGCAAAAACATGGTAAACTATAGGTAAGTTAAATAAACGAGGGGTAGAAAATTTTATGATTAAATTGATTGCTTCAGACATGGATGGAACATTACTCGATTCAAAAATGGGGATTTCAAAGGACAATGCTTCTGCAATCAGAGAAGCAGAACGACAAGGCATTGAATTTACGGTTGCGACAGGACGTGCCTATACCGAAGCAAAACCTGCTCTAGATGAAGCTGGGATCGAATGTGCGATGATCACGTTGAATGGTGCAAAAGTATTTGACAAGGCTGGTAATTCACTTTTTACCGCAGGAATCGAAAAGCAAACTGCAACAGATATCTTAGATATTTTAGAAGCGCACGATATCTATTTTGAAGTCTCTACAAACAAGGGGATTTATTCTGAACAACAAGAAAAAAGAATTGAAAATTTTGCTTCACATATTGCAACGACTATGCCCCATTTGACCTATAAAGTAGCTATTGCTATGGCTGCAGCGCATTTATCTTTATTAGATATCACTTATATAGAGGATATGCGCACTTTAATTAGAGAAGACGACATCGAAGTCTTAAAAATCATTGGTTTCAGTATGGATGGACCAAAAGTATTAGGCCCGGCAAGTGCTCAAATCAGACAATTGAATGATTTAGCAGTCACTTCCTCTGCTCAAAATAATATTGAGGTCAATCACAAAAATGCTCAAAAAGGAATCGCAGTCGCTCATGTTGCAAAAGATCGTGGAATTTCCGAAAAAGAAGTGATGACCATTGGCGATAATTTTAATGATGTTAGTATGTTGCAATGGGCGGGTGTTAGTTTCGCAATGGGCAATGCTGAATTAGAAGTCAAAGATCATGCAAAATATATCACGTCTACCAACTTAGAAAACGGGGTCGGCGAAGCGATATTACGTGCAATTAGAGAAAATTTATAATGTATTAAACGGCTAAACAACAAGGAAAAGAGGTGAGAGATGGTGTCTGAATTTTTTATTCAAGAACAACAATTGAGCAAGGTTACAAGAACCATTGTGAAAGACGAAGACGGCAAGTCCATTTTCTTACTTGTTGGCCGTTGGGGAACACGTGGTGATGCGTTGTCCTTATATACGATGAGCGGTGAATTAGTCGCTAGCATCAGACAGACCTCCTTTGCGTTTGGTTCACGTTTTGACTTGTATAAAGGATTTGAAAAAGTCGGTGTTTTACGGAAGATTTTAAATTTGAATGCTGACTTTTATTATATCCAACATATGCATTGGACCGTTTTAGGGGATATTAAAAATCATCGGTATTCTATTTACCAAGTGAATCATAAAGTGATGGAAATGAGTAAGGCTACTCTTTTCTCTGGTAATTACTTTACCCTGGATGTTGCAGATGACGAAGATGCGCCATTATGTATTTGTATTGCAGCAGTCTTAGATTATTGGCTATATAATAAAAAGAAAGATCAGAATCACAAACCAATCATTGGTTGGGGTACTTGTTGATATACATAAAAAATCAGCGGATTTTATTCGCTGATTTTTTTCTGCATATGATCGTACAAGTGTCCGCTGATCATCATCTCAGCCACATCTTTAAACCCTTTGCGGCTATACAATTTTTTAGCATTAGGATTTCCCTTGTCTACACTTAAACCAATGATTTCTTTACCATCTCGCTTCGCCATTTTTGGCAAAGCATCTAACAGTTTAGAACCGATTCCAGTCCCACGATACTTTTCATCAACGGAGATCGAATCTAAATACCACTCTCCCGGTAATGTTTCAGGATCGATAAATATTCTGATTTCTTCATCCAAATTGTATTTACGCAAGACTTTTTTTAACGGTTCGTCAATTATTGGTTCGTCTTCATTTGGATAACCAAAAGCAATTCCAGCTACATGCCCATTGTCTTCATAAACCAATCCTCGCTGATAGCCATAACGATAAGTTGGATCGGCTACTGCTTCGGCTAGAACGGCTAAAAGTGTTTTCTCTGGGATAATTTCTAATAAAGGTAATTCCATATCTTTTAAAATAACTAAGATCAACGGAGCAATAGCCTCTCCGTCTTCTTTTGTTGCAAAACGAATCATTGTTATTCCTCACTTTCTATAATGAAGTGTACCATTTATTATTTGTTAATGCATTACATTCACTTTTTTTTTAATTTGTTTTAACAAACAATGAGAAAAACAGTAAATCTGCAGCAAAAAAGACACTCGAATGAGTATCTTTGATTTTATTGAATTGTAACTTTGACATTATTTCTGCGACCCCAAGTTAAACATTGGTCAACAGATGGGAAATGTACATCAATAATATTCCCTTTGATTGCTCCACCGGTATCACCAGCAACCGCAAAGCCATAGCCTTCTACTTCAACAAATGAGCCTAGTGGAATCACACTTGGGTCAACGGCAATCACATTACTTTGTGAACGAAGATCGATCCCAGTCGCTGTGATATATCCTGAACCAGCTTCTCTAAAAGAATAAGCTGTTGATTGCATGTAGAGTACTCGCCCGTTAGCATTGCCTTGTCCAGTATCCCCGCCAGCGCTTGGTACTTCTTCCGGCTGAGATGGTGGTGTGACAACAGGTTGTTCTTCGCTAGAAGAGCTACTTGAATCACTGCTTAATGATGAACTGTTGCTTGTACTTGACGATGAAACAGTCGTTTTAGCTTTACTTTGAGCGGCTTCTGCCTGCTTACGCGCTTCAGCTGCATTCTTTTCATCTGTGATTCGTTTTTCTTCTGTCTGTTTTTGATCAGCGATTTGTTGTAACGCTGCTTGATTATCAGATAATTGCTGTTTTAATGTCACAACTTGTTCATCCATTGCTGAAGCTTCATCCTGTAATTTCGTTTCGTTGGTTTGTAATTCTTCTTGTTTATTTTTTACAGTTTCTTGAAGTTCAGACAATTTTTCTTTATCTTTAGATAGACTATCGATTTTTTCTTGTTCTGCATTTTGTAAGATTGTCATCGCATATGCTTTATTAAAGAAATCTGATACACTTTCAGCATCTAATAATACTTGCCATGTACGCTGTTCCCCACTTAGCTGGATATCTTTCATACGATTTCCAACGACTTCTTTACGGCGTGCAATGCTTTGTTCTGTCACTGTGATTTCAGCTTCAGAGTTCTTGATTGTTTCTTCAGCTTTTGAAATATCTGCTTTAAGTTTTTCAATTTCAGCGTATTTTTCATTAACATCATTCAAAGCTGTATTGATATCTTTGCTAAGTGATTCTCCTGTTTGTGCGGCTTGTGTTTCTTTATCCTTCAGCTCGTCTAATGACTCTGCTGCGGCACCAACTGGAAGAGCAACATTTACTAGCATGATAGCAGCTAAAAATGGTATCAATTTTTTTACTTTCACTGAATCCAACACCTTTCCTAACTAAATCCAACTCCACCTATTATACTAATCTATCAGGCTTATTTTATTTCAATAGCGTTACAATTTGTTACATTTCAGCGAAAACATCCCTTTTGCTGTAACATTGTTTGTTTTTATCTAATGTGTTTTACTGAAAAGAATGCTTACATACCAATGCTTTAAAGCGTTATAAAACACTCTTTCCGACTGTTATAGTCACACCAAATTATTTAACATTCTTTTTGTTTTTTTTGATGATTTCTTGGACTTCAGAAGAGTTTTTCACCTTTTTCAGCTTCAAATTGGGATAATTTCGAACCCAACGCTTTTGATTAAAGCTCATATGTGTGACTAATTTTTTGATTGCAGGCGTTTCTTTGAACTCTTCCAACCAAGTGATTCTTTCTGTCATTTTAGCTTGTTTCCGTTCATTGATTTCTTCTGATACGGACTCTTTAAATTCAGAAAGATTCGTTGCAAGCTCCTCTCTTTTTTCAGCCAAAACTGCTGTTAATTCTTGCTTACGTTCTTCCACAGCTGTATTGAGTTGAGACGTAACTTTTTTGAATGACTGCATATTAACTAAGGTATAAACTAAATCGCTAAGCAACAAAAATAGTAAAATGATCGGTAGTACTAGTCCAAATTTTTCAGATAAAAATGTCTCAAGGAGCATGACTTTGGGATGGATGACACGAACGATCAATACACAGCCGATTCCCCAAAATAGCGATACCGGCAAGGCAACTCGGCCATTGATATTTAAGGGAACATCTTTGTAGTCCCACCATGAAGCGTGGAATAATTTTTCCAAGCCATAACTCGTGATATACTCTAAGATAGTGACTAGAATCGTCGATAATAAATATAAAACAACAATATTTTGTTTGAGCGGCTCTAAAAAATACAGGACACCTAAAATACCAAAGCCATAAATTGGGCAATAAGGTCCGATTAAGAACCCTCGATAGACAAACTTTCCAGCTTTTAATGAGCAGTAAACAGTTTCCCAGAGCCAACCGACAAACGAGTAGATAAAAAACAATAAAACAATTTTGATAAATTCATTCATATATTTTCTCCTTCAAACAGCATTTACTAGCTATTGTAACAAATAATTATGGTTTTATGCTAGCAACTTTATTCTCAAGAAATATTGATATACAATAGAAGGGAAAATAAATCATGTTCATCTTTTAGAAATTCTGTAATACGCTTTTCATTTTAGGAGGAAATTCATGTTCAATTTACTTAGATACGCGAAGAAGTACCGCAAGCAAATCATACTTGGACCTTTTTTTAAGTTTTTAGAAGCTTGTTTTGAGTTAGTCTTACCATTATTTATGGCCCGTTTAGTTGACCAAGGAATTCGTAATAATGATCGTGCCTACGTAATCCAAATGGCCGGTTGGATGCTTTTGATGTCGATCATCGGACTAATTTGCGTAATGATTTGTCAATATTATTCCTCAATTGCTTCACAAGGGTTTGGAACTGAACTAAGAAATCAACTGATGAAAAAGATCAATCAACTTTCACATGCTGAATTGAATAGCTTCGGAACGGATACCTTGATTACAAGAATGACGAATGATATCAATCAATTACAGTTAGCCTTAGCAATGTTGATTCGCCTTGTCATTCGGGCCCCCTTTTTAAGTATCGGTTCAGTGATTATGGCCTTTTACATCAACGTGCAAATGGGCTTTATTTTTCTACTGATGCTGCCAATTTTTTGTCTTATTCTTTATTTTATTATAAAAACAACTGTACCTTTATATAAGAAGGTGCAAGAAAAACTGGATTCGCTCAATCGTCAGATCAGTCAAAATTTGAGTGGTGTCCGCGTTATTCGTGCCTTTGCTAGAAAACAAACGGAAGAAAAACGAGTCAACAACGTAACAGATGACCTTTCTGCTATTTATATTCGTGTCTCAAATATTTCCGCTTTATTAACTCCCGCTACAACCTTAGTCATGAATCTTGGGATCTTAGCGTTACTTTATCTTGGCGGGATCAAAGTCGAGATTGGCGGGCTGCAACAAGGTGAGGTGTTAGCTTTAATCAATTATATGAATCAAATGCTGCTGGCTTTGATCGTTGTGTCAAATTTAGTGATTATTTTTACTCGAGCTTCAGCATCTGCCTCAAGAGTGAGTGAAGTGCTCGCTGTTGTTCCTAGTATTCAATCAGAAAAGTTCGATCCAGCCTTTAAAGAACAAGCCAAAGGCATCGTATTCGATCATGTCTCCTTCCGCTATCAGCCAACTGCCGGACTAGCATTGACAGATATTTCCTTGGAAATCCCAGCAAATTCTGTTCTAGGGATCACTGGTCCCACAGGTGGCGGTAAGAGTACGCTGACTCAATTGATTCCACGTTTTTATGATACAAGTGAAGGGAATCTATTTGTCAATGGAATCAATGTACGTGACTGGTCTCTAGATAAGCTACGCAAAAAAATCGCAATTGCACCTCAAACAGCTATTTTATTTACAGGAACTATTCGAGAAAATCTTCAATGGGGTAAAGAAAAGGCAAGTGATGACGAATGTTGGCAAGCACTCGAGACTGCTCAATGTAAAGAATTCGTTGAAAATTTAAGTGACGGTTTAGATACGCAAGTTTATGAAGGCGGCAAAAATTTTTCCGGTGGTCAAAAGCAACGTTTAACTATTGCTCGTGCCTTGATTCATAAACCAGCCGTGTTGATTCTAGATGATTCTTTAAGCGCCTTGGATTATCAAACCGATTTAAATTTACGAACAGCACTAAAACAAGATTTAAAAGAAACAACTCTTATCCTGATTTCACAACGTATCAGCTCGATTCAACAAGCTGATCAGATTCTCGTTTTAGCTAGTGGAAAACAGGTTGGCTTAGGGACTCACGAGGAACTATTACACCATTCTACAGCTTATCAAGAAATCGTCGCATCACAAGAGGAGGAAACTGAAAAATGAAGACAAAAAAAAGAACCTCAAATTCATTGAATCGTTTCATGCCTTACTTGTTACGTTATCCAAAAGAAATGACCGCAGCGGTCATTTTAGGCATCCTCAGCGGTTTAACAACCGTTTTAATGACCTATTATATGGGAAAATCTGTGGATACAATGATTGCCAAAGGGCACGTCAACTTTATGCTTTTGTTCCATTTTCTTAGTTCGTTAGCAGGTATTTTGATGATCACTGTTATTAGTCAATGGCTGATCCAACGTTTAGGTAATCGTGTTTCTTACCTGTCTGTTGCTGAACTTCGAAAGGATGCGTTTGCTCATTTAAATCGATTGCCTTTAAATTATTATGATCAGACTTCTCATGGAAATATCGTCAGCCGTTTTACAAATGATATGGATAATATTTCGGTGGCCTGTTCAGCTGTCTTTAACCAGCTTTTTTCTGGACTATCTGTTGTAGTCATCGCCTTCTTCTTTATGCTCAAGTTAAGCCCATTACTTACGGTTGTTGTTTTAATTGCAACACCAATCATATTTCTCGTCAATTGGTTAGTGGCAACCTCTTCTCAGAAAAACTTTTCTGCTCAACAAAAAATTGTTGGAGAGATTTCTGGTTTCGTTACTGAAATGGTTGGCAATCAAAAAATCGTCAAAGCCTTTCAGCAAGAAAACGTTTCTCAACAACGTTTTGAAGCATTAAATCAACAATTATATGTTCGCGGTCAAAAAGCGCAATTCTCCTCTTCTTTAACCAATCCTTTATCGCGTTTTATTGATCATTTAGCTTATTTATCGATTGGTCTTGTGGGTGGTTTGTTGTTGTTAAGCGGCAATCAAACAATCACGATCGGTGTTATTTCGAGTTTCACTATTTATTCTAGTCAATTTTCTAAACCGTTTATTGAATTATCAGGAATCACAACGCAAATCCAAACGGCTTTAGCTGGACTAGATCGAACGTTTGAAATCATCAATCAGTCTGAGGAAAAAACAGATGGACCACATAGTTTTGTCTTAAATGATGCGAAGGGAAAAGTGATCTTCGATCATGTAGATTTCTCTTATACGCCTTCAAAACCACTGATCCAAGATTTTAACCTAACGGCATTTCCTGGTGAAACCATTGCTATTGTTGGAAAAACAGGTGCTGGTAAATCAACCTTAGTCAATTTATTAATGCGTTTTTATGAAGTTGATAGCGGTCAGATCTCAATCGATGGTCATCCGATCACGCAGATTACAAGAGACAGTTTACGAAAAAGTTTTGGGATGGTTTTACAAGATACTTGGTTATTTGATAGCACAATCCGTGATAATCTGACGTATGGAAATCCAGAAGCAACTGATGCACAAATCAATGCTGCTATGAACAAAGCCTATATTTTTGATTTTGTTACTCGTTTGCCTGAGGGTTTAGACACCTTGATCGGTGCTAGTGGCATCAAAATTTCTGAAGGTCAAAGACAATTGATGACCATTGCAAGAACGATGATCAGTGATCCACCAATGCTGATTTTAGATGAAGCAACTAGTTCGGTCGATACGTTGACTGAAAAAAATATTCAAGATGCCTTCTTACAGATGATGAATGGTCGAACAAGTTTTGTGATTGCGCACCGACTTTCAACCATTAAAAATGCGGACAAAATTTTAGTAATGGAACAAGGATCTGTTGTTGAAATCGGCAGTCATGATGAATTGATTGATAAAAAAGATGGGTATTATCACGCATTATATGAAGCTCAATTTAAAAATCAACTGTAAAATAAAGAACAAAAAAGCCTCAAACTTCCTTGGGATGTAGGACAGTTTGAGGTTCTTTTTATTTTAAATTAATTAAAGATTTATTTAAAATTTGCTTATAAGGAATTTTATTGCCTAAATAGTAAGTAGCAACTACTTGGATTGGTAAAAAGACGATGTTCTTCACAATCCTAGGTATCCACCAAGCCAGATTAGAGAGATCTACGCCATACATTAGACCAAGCCATAGTGGTGTTAGAAACATATGAATAATCAACGTGACTAATGAAGTCGCTAAAAATACTCGTTTCCAGGTTAACTCCTTCTTATAATAAAAGAAACCATAAATTGCGCCGGAAATAAACGCATTCAAGGTAAACCCTGGAAAATAAGGTCCTTTAGGAAACAGCAACATGCCGACTGTATCAGCAACAGCACTACCGATCCCTGTCCAAAACGGACCAAAAAGAATGCCCATCAATGATTCTGGGATAAAGGTAAAACTAATACGTAAAAATTGGGTTTCAAACGAAATAAATCGTGTGAAAACCACCATTAACGCGATCAATAGACTCATCAGCGTAATGATTCGGGTCTCAATCTTTGTCTTATTCATTTCTAGCATCTCCTCTAAGAGCTGCTACACAAAATATGCAGCGAATGCGAAAACAAAACCGCGAATATAGAAAAGTGAAGCGAACTGCTTATCTCTTTTGAAAATTAGGAAAGTAGCATTGAAACGCTTTTTGTTTCACTGATACTTTGTCTATTTTCCTAAAGAGATGGTTCGTGCAACTAGATCATTGAAAAGCGGAATGAAGCGTCTAGCCTTTTAGAAAGTTAGGAATATGAACATGGAACATCTTTTGTTCCATGTTCATATTGTCTACTTTCCTCAAAGGCTGCTTCATGCAGCTAGATCATTGAAAAGTGAAGCGAACTGCTTATCTCTTTTGAAAATTATCTACTTTTCAAAAAGCTAGTTCGTATAGTAAAAATCACTATTCTCCTATATTCTTCGTCCGAAAGGCAACATCCCATCCTCTCGGCACTTAACGCTTTATTTCCTACTCTGTTTTATTAGGCCTAAGCCTAAGAGCAATATAGCATATTCCATTATTCACTGCAATCAATTTTGACTAAAAAGATAAGGGCTTATTATCTGTCTCATGCACTACATTTCTAAAATCTGCGAAGCCTGCTTGTAAGCCTCTTAATAAAATTTCAGCAGTACCGATATTGGTTGCTAAAGGAATTTCATAAACGTCACTCAAACGAATCAAAGCGGTCACATCTGGCTCATGAGGTTGTGCCGCCAGTGGGTCTCGTAAAAAAATCACCATATCTAGTTTATCTTCTGAAATCATGGCTCCAATCTGCTGATCGCCACCTAAAGGACCTGATTTAAAACGGTGAACAGGTAATCCAGTTGCTTCCGCAATTTTCAATCCTGTCGTTCCCGTGGCAAATAGTTCATGCTCTTTTAATATTGGTTGATAGGCTAAAGATAGTTTGACCATTAATTCTTTTCTTCGATCATGTGCGATCAATGCAATTTTCATGATTACGCCCTCTTTTCATTTCTTTTCCTTATTATAACAAAGACAACCCTCACAAAGTAAAAGAACGATTGATTATTTGTCACTTTGACGAAAAAACGTTTTTTTCTTGTGCAACCTTCCATTGAGATTATATAGCGCTTTCATTTATACTGAAGGTACAAAAAAAAGAAAAGAGTGACGACAATGGTAGAAATGGCGCTAAAACATATCTATAAAAAATACGACAATGCAGAAAATTATTCTGTAACTGATTTTAATTTAGAAATTGCTGATCGTGAATTCATTGTATTTGTTGGCCCATCAGGCTGCGGAAAATCTACAACTTTAAGAATGATTGCTGGTTTAGAAGATATTACGGAAGGCGAACTTTCCATCGGTGATAAAATAATGAATGATGTCGCACCGAAAGACCGAGATATTGCCATGGTTTTCCAGAATTATGCTTTATATCCACATATGACTGTTTTTGATAATATGGCCTTTGGCTTAAAACTGCGTAAATATGATAAAGCAGAAATCAAAAAACGGGTAGAAAATGCAGGTGAAATCTTAGGTTTGACTGATTATCTGCAACGCAAACCAGCAGCACTATCTGGTGGACAACGCCAACGTGTCGCTTTAGGTCGAGCAATTGTTCGTGATGCAAAAGTTTTCTTGATGGATGAACCTTTATCAAACTTGGATGCAAAATTACGGGTTGCTATGCGTGCTGAAATCGCTAAATTGCATCGTCGTTTGGAAACAACTACAGTTTATGTAACACATGACCAAACCGAAGCGATGACAATGGCTGATCGCATCGTTATCATGAAAGACGGGTTTATTCAACAAATCGGGTCACCAAAAGAGGTCTATAACACACCAAATAACGTTTTTGTAGCAGGCTTTATCGGTTCACCTGCGATGAATTTTTTCAATGTTACCTTAAATAATGGTGTTATTCGTGATGGTCATGGATTAGAACTAAAGATTCCAGAAGGAAAAAATAAATTATTAGGTGAAAAAGGTTACGAAGGAAAATCGATTATTTTTGGTATTAGACCAGAAGATATCCATAGTGAGCAAGTAGCTTTAGATACAATGAATGACGCTGTCGTTCGTTCTGAGGTCGTTGTATCAGAATTACTAGGTGCTGAAACAATGTTGTACACCCGATTAGGTGATACAGAATTCATCTCAAAAGTTGATGCGCGTGATTTCCATCAGCCAGAAGAACTGGTCGATTTAGCATTCAATATTAATAAAGCCCATTTCTTCGATCCAGAAACTGAGCAAGTAATCAAACTACCTTAAACTATAAAAGTGACTAAGACAAAACTCTTTGCGATTTATTGATGTCACCGTGAAGCCAAATAAACGGTGGGAGCAGAAGCAATCACTACGCTTCGCTTCGATCACATCAAATTCTAAGTGCTAAAGCACTAAGATTTGAAGGCTTCGGAAATAAGCCGAAATTCACAAAAATTTGAAAAGCACCAATTAGGAATCATTCAACATCGTAATTAAACATTCCGTGTTTCTTGTCATTTTTGTGAATTCCTTCTTATTGCTGTAAAACACAACGAAGTATGAGTTGATGTTGCACAGTACCTACGTGATTCTCGGGATTAAACACTCCTGTCCCAACCTCTTTGGTCCAATTGCTAAAGCCTAAACGACTTTTGTAACAACCTCTTATATCTGTGGTTCAGTCTTTTGGGGAAGAATGGCCACTTTTGCTCGTTCTAATTTTTTAGCCTGACTAAATACTGGAATATCAAACGGTTTACTTAAAGCATTCGCTACAAAATAAGCAATGTTGTAATCAATCAAACTATGAATCAATCCACCAAGTCCCATCAACAAAAAGATCGAATACATGTACCCTTGTGAATAGTAAGTTTCCGGCAGATTACCCATTGTATAAAAAACACTTACTACAGCTAATTCTGCAGCAGAATGTATAAAACCTATCATTAAATTAAACAATTGAAAACGTCCATTGAACAAAACCAATTTATGCTTAGATAAAACAATCGTTGGATGGTTCTTTAAATAAAAAGCACCTATCACAGCAAATAGTAAATGAGAAAGTGCCCTTAACGCAATAATCGGCGTTGCTGAAAGAAAGAACCCAAATCCAGTTCCTAAACTAACTGCTACTGCTACTCCTGGTGAAAAGAACATTGCTAAAAATAGCGGTACATGACTAGCCAATGTAAAGGATGCTGGTCCGATCGTGATCCTGGGCATGACCATAGGAATAATAATGCCCATTGCCACTAATAAAGAGGCAATTGTTAAATGTCTTACTGAGTTCTTTTTCATATTCCCTCCGATGTGTCTTGACATATCTGATAATATTCATTTTAAAGTAAAAACAACTAGGTGTCAAGACACATAGGTAATGCTTTTGACTAAAAAGTAGTTGCTCGTATAGAAACCTAAATAAACTCATTGCGGACAGTATATAGCCGTATCAATGAGTTTATTTATTATGTTACAGATTATTTCGACTTAAAACAGACCAATGATCTTTCCATCGGGGTCAACATCGATTTTTTCATAAGCTGGTTTCTTTGGTAACCCAGGCATTGTCATTACTGACCCCGTATAAGCTACAATAAACCCTGCTCCAGCCGATATCTTGATATTACTGACTGTTATCGCAAAATCGGTGGGTCTTCCTAATTTGGTTTGGTCATCTGAAAATGAATACTGAGTTTTAGCCATACAAATTGGCAAATGACCGAACCCGAGTTTTTCCAGTTTAGCAATTTCTCTTTCCGCAATAGGCTCATAGCGAACAACGTTTCCTCCATAAATTTTCTCTACGATGGCACTGATTTTTTCTTTGATTGGCAATTCGTCTGGATAGGCAAATGAAAAATGATTTTCCAGATCGGCTAGTCGAACTACTTCTTTCGCTAGCTCTTCACCACCGGCACCACCTTGAGCCCAAACATCTGAAAGAACTACATTCACATTGCGTTTTTGGCATTCTTCTTTCACAAGTTCAAGTTCTGCATCTGTATCTGTAGGAAACTTATTGATGGCTACTACTGTTGGTAACCCAAACACAGTCGTTGTATTTTCGATATGTTTTAAAAGGTTTGGCAATCCGTCTGTTAAGGCTGCTATATTTTCAGCGCCAAGTTGATCTTTAGGTACACCACCATGCATTTTTAATGCACGAACAGTCGCTACAACAACAACCGCCGAAGGTCGAATACCAGATTTCCGACATTTGATATCGATAAATTTTTCAGCGCCTAGATCAGCACCAAAACCACCTTCTGTCACAACATAATCGGCTAGTTTTCTAGCCGTGTTCGTTGCGATCACGCTATTGCAGCCATGTGCGATATTGGCAAATGGTCCACCATGGATCAATGCTGGATTGTTTTCTAATGTTTGAACGAGGTTGGGCTTGATCGCATCTTTCAATAAAGCTGTCATAGCGCCTTGTGCATTCAGTTCTCTGGCCGTAACAGGTTGATTATCATAGGTGTAACCGATAATGATATTAGCTAGATTTTCTTTCAAATCTTCAATATCATTAGATAAACATAAAACGGCCATGATTTCTGAAGCAACTGTGATTTCAAAACCATCTTCTCTAGGAACACCGTTGACCCGAGCCCCTAAACCATCAACAATATTTCTTAATTGACGATCGTTCATATCCACCGCTCTTTTCCAAGTGATACGACGATTATCAATTCCTAGCTCATTCCCTTGAAAAATATGATTGTCAATAATTGCTGCTAACAGGTTATTTGCTGCTCCAATCGCATGAAAATCCCCTGTAAAATGAAGGTTGATATCTTCCATTGGAACAACTTGCGCATAGCCGCCGCCAGCTGCTCCTCCTTTTATTCCAAAAACAGGTCCCAAAGAAGGTTCCCTTAACGCGATAATCGCCTCTTTTCCGATTCGATTCAATGCGTCACCTAGACCGACAACTGTGGTTGTCTTGCCTTCCCCAGCAGGCGTGGGTGTGATTGCTGTAACCAGGATCACTTTGCCTTTTTTGTTGCCTTTGATTTTTTCAACTTCTATTTTAGCTTTGTATTTTCCATACGATTCAAATTGTTCTTCATCCAAACCAAGTTGTTCTGCTACTTTTGTGATAGGCAACATCGTAGTAGCTTGTGCAATTTCAATATCTGTTTTGACCATTCTTTCCTCTCCATTCCATCAATTCTTTCAGTTGTTCTTTAACCACGACATTGCTGTATCTGTATAAACTTTTGCTCCTTCAACCAACACAGACTCATCAAAAACAATAGTTGGATTATGGAGATTGATATTTTCTTCAGATGCCACCAAAAGAACGGTTGTTGTTGGAATCAATTGACTGATTTCGCCAAAATCTTCACTACCCATCAATGGTGTTGACATCGGAATAGCGACAATACGTTCTGCTCCAAATGTTTCTATCAGTGAATTTTTAGTAAATGCCGTTAATTCAGGATCATTCACATTGGTTGTGCAACCATTCGTGAAAACCACCTCAGCTTCGGCACGAAATGCTTTTGCGATATTTTCAGCGATTGCAACCATTCGTTCTTTGACCTGTCCACGGACCTCTTCTTTTAAGGTTCGTAAGGTTCCTTTCATCACTGTCGTTTCTGGAATAATATTAGAAGCACCTGGTGTTCCCCCAATAAATTCGCCGATGGTCAGCACAAACCGTTCCTCTGAACCAATTTCTCTCGCTGATAATTCTTGTAGCGCTGTATAAATATGGACAGCTACATTGATTGGATCGATTGATGTTTCAGGTTGGGATCCATGTCCCCCACGACCTTTGATATTGATTTCAAACCAATCCGCACTAGCCATAAAAGTCCCTTCTGGTGTTGGCATGATCTGACCTGCTTTAAACCCTTCAAATGGGAAAACATGGATCATCATGCCAGCATCTACTGTAGGATTTTCTAGTGCCTGATGTTTGATACAGTCTTTTGAACCTGAAAGTATTTCTTCCCCAGGTTGAAATAATAACTTCACTTGTCCGTCTAATTCATTTTCAAATTCTTTTAATAATTTTGCAGCACCAAGCAACATCGTTGTGTGCATATCATGACCGCAGGCATGCATATAGCCATTTTCGGATTTAAATGGTAGATCAGTCAGCTCGCGAATCGGCAGTGCATCCATATCACCTCTTAGTAAAAATGTTTTACCACTTTTTTTACCCGCCACAACGGTGACACCAGACTCTCCGCATGCTTTAGGTTCATAGCCGTATTCTGTGAGTCTCTCTTTTACAAAAGCCATAGTATTCGGTAAGTCCATCCCTATTTCTGGATTCTGATGTAAATGTCTTCTGATTTGAATTAGTTCGTCTTCTAAACTATCGGCAACTTTTTTTTGTGTTTCTGTCAGCATTATTTTTTCTCCTTTTCTTTTTAAATGAAATGACTTTCAATAAATTTGTAAAAACCAATCATGTACCCAAAGCGAACGGAAAAATTGCTTCTCTTATTATAGTACCAAATATTTCAGAATATTTGGTATATTTCTATTATTTTTTAGGGATTGTGTGGATTCCAAGACCTTGAAGCGTTTCATAAGCCTCGCCTATTCCTTCATTATACGTTGGATGTGGATGAACAATCGACATTACTTCCTCAATCGTCAACCTGTTAACAATTGCTGTCGTAAATTCACTGACCATATCTGTTGCCCGATCACACATCAGCTGCGCACCAATAATTTTGCCATTTTGTGCATTTGCAATGACTTTGATGAATCCTAATGAATTCCCTGCAATCATTGTTTTTCCGTTTCCCGCCATGTTGTATTTGCCAACATCCACAGAGATTCCTTGCCTGTTTGCCTCTTCTTCTGTCATTCCGACAGCAGCGATTTCAGGTGTAGTGTAAACACAAGAAGGAATTACCTCTAAATCATATTCCACTGCTTTTTGATTCATCGCCAAAACAGCATTCACGCCTTGAGCAGAAGCTACATGAGCCAATTGAGTGCCACGGCTTGCTACATCTCCGATGGCATAAATGCCTTTAATAGACGTTTCAAAAGCATCATTGACCCAAATACTTTGATTTTCACTTTCTACGTTCAAATCAGCTGAAAATACCTCTTCAAAGCTTGCTTTTCGACCAGTAGCAATCAAAACTGCATCACTTGTAACAGTTTTTTCTTTTCCTTTAGACGTATAGGTACAGGTCAACTGTTCCTCCTTAGAAATACCGGACACGATCGATTTGGTTGCTACTTTGATTCCTTGTTTTTTTAAAACCATTGCTAATTTTTTGGAAATTTCACTATCAAAATTTGGTAATAATGTATTAGCAGTTTCAATAATCGTTACATCACAACCTAACGCATTAAAAATCGAGGCAAACTCAACGCCAATCACTCCACCGCCGATAATGGTCATTTTTTTATAGGTATTCGGCTGTTTTAAAAGTTCGTTACTTGTTAATACACCTGGTAAATTGCTACCTGGAATCGGTGGAATCACTGGTTTTGAACCTGTTGCGATCATGATTTTTTCGGTCTCGTATCTTGATCCGTCAACGTCAATTACACCCACTTGGATGATTTGTGCTGATCCGAAAATCAATTCGATTTTATTTGCTTTGACCAAACCTTCGATTCCTTGAACGAGAGTCTCAACCACTTTATTTTTCTTTGCGTAAATTTCTTCCATGTTCATTTGGCTATCATCAATATAGATACCATATTCACTCGCGTTTTTTATTTCACGAACTGTTTCAGCTGAATGTAATAATGCTTTCGTCGGAATACAGCCTCGATTTAAACATGTTCCTCCTACTCGATCACGTTCAACAAGAGCTACTTTCATCCCCAGCTGAGCCGCTTTGATCGCTGCAACATATCCACCAGGCCCCGCCCCGATTATGATTAGATCATACCGCATACCATTCCTCCTTACTCTTTTGGTAAAAGCATAGCGGGCTTATTTAATCTCGACTGAAAAATAGGAAAAATGAACTGCAATGCTCTTTATCACATTTTATTTTTCTTATTTCCTGAGAGACTAGCCCGCATAGCTAGATAACTCAAGGTAACAACGTTCCGCTTTGTACTTTTCAATAGCAGCTCACTTTATTCATTGTTTTCCAAAGCAAAGTCATAACGAACAATGGGATGTCTAGCAGCTCTTACTTCATCTACACGATGGATTTGAGCATGTAAAGGATATTCATGAAAAGCTTCCGGATTTTTATGAGCATCTTCATAAAGTTTACGATAAACGGCAATTGCATCATCCATCCGTTCTTTTGACTCTGTTTCTGGCGGTTCCACCATCAGAGCTTCCGGTACAGTTAAGGGGAAATACATCGTTGGCGGATACATATGATGATCTAAAATCCCTTTCGCTATATCTAGTGCTGTTACACCTGTTTCTTTTTTCAATTTATCTAAGCTAATTACAAATTCATGCATACAAGACTCGCCATATGGCACTTCAAAGATATCTTTTAATTCATGAAGCATGTAATTAGCATTTAATACTGCACTCTTGGAGGCAGACGAAATTCCTTCTGATCCTAAAAATAAAATATAGGTCAACGCTCGCAAGAAGACTGAAAATTGACCATAGAAGCCTTTTACTAATCCAATTGAATTCACAGGTCTCGTAAAGCCTATTTCCGCTCCTTTCTTGACTGGATAATAGTCCGGTAAAAATGGTTTTAATAATGATTTGCACCCAACAGCGCCAGATCCTGGGCCACCGCCACCATGTGGTGTTGAAAAGGTTTTGTGTAGATTTAAATGAATAATGTCAAAGCCCATATCACCTGGACGTGCAACACCCATAATGGCATTTAAATTTGCACCATCATAATAGTTCAATCCACCCGCATCATGAACGATTTTCGTGATTTCTAAAATATTTTTATCAAAGATCCCAGCTGTATTTGGGTTGGTCAACATCAAACCCGCGGTATCTTCCCCAACCGCAGCTCTCAGCGCTTCAATATCCACACAACCATAGTTATCTGATGGAATATTCACTGTAATCATCCCTGTCATTGCTACACTTGCAGGATTTGTTCCATGAGCAGAATCAGGGACAATAATTTTGTTTCGTTGTGGTTGACCATGCTTTTTGTGATACGCTTTGATCATCAATAAGCTAGTAAACTCACCATGTGCACCCGCTGCTGGTTGAAATGTTATTGCATTCATCCCCGTGATTTCTTTCAGCAACATTTCCGTCATGGTAAAAACTTCTAATGAACCTTGAACTGTATGCTCTGGCTGCAAAGGATGAATACTTGCAAAAGCGGGATAGGTAGCCATTTCATCATTAATTTTAGGATTGTATTTCATTGTGCAAGAACCTAAAGGATAAAAGCCATTATTGATACCAAATGTTGCATCTGCTAGTTCTGTATAATGTCGACTGATCTCAGGTTGAGGCAGTGAGGGCAAATGGAGTTCTTTTTGGCGCTTCATTTCTTCTGGAAGAGCCGTGGTTGGTACATCACATGGTGAAATCATTTCGTTATAATACCCTTCTACACTACGTTCAAAAATTAATTTCATTGTCCACACGCCTCCTTCACCAATGCAACGACTTCATCTATTTGTTCTTTCGTATTCATTTCTGTTACACACCATAGTAAACCTTGCTCTGTCGGATAGCCGCCTAAGATGTCATGTTCTTCTAATTTAGCTAGAACCACTTCATTTGCTACTGGAAAAGTTGTCACAAATTCGTGGAAAAAGGGACTATCATTCGTTCGTTTTACCCCTTTGATTTGCGTTAGTCCATCCAAAAGGTAATGAGCTTTGCTGTAACATTGCTCAGCTACTTCCTGAATACCCCGAGCGCCCATTGTACTCATATAAACAGCATTAGTTAAGGCGCACAGTGCCTGATTTGAACAAATATTAGAAGCTGCTTTCTCTCTACGAATATGTTGTTCACGAGCTTGCAGTGTTAAAACAAATGCTCGATCACCTGCTTCGTCCACTGTTTCCCCTGCAATACGCCCAGGTAATTTACGAATCATTTTTTCTTTTGTCGCAATGAACCCAATATAAGGTCCACCAAAAGCTAATGGTATCCCAAATGGCTGTGAATCGCCAACCGCAATATCTGCCTCAACTTCACCAGCTGTCTTTAGTACCGTACTAGCAACTGGATTGACGCTCATAATAAATTTAGCTTTTGCTTCGTGAACCATTTCAGCGATTACCTCGACAGGTTCAATTCCTCCATAATAATTAGGTTGTTGGACAATAAAACAAGCGCTTGTATCATCTAATTTTTCTTTTAAAACAGATAAATCTGTCAATCCATCTTTCTCTGGAATCATCACAAATTCGATTTCTCTAGAACTAAAATAAGTCAACGCTGTTTGAATCGTCATTGGATTTGTCGTTTCTGAAATCAAAACCTTTAAGCGTTTTTTTTCTAAACACATATTGATCGCTTCAGCAGCAGCCGTTGCACCATCGTAAACAGAAGCATTCGTTGCATCCATTCCGGTAATTTCACAAATCATTGTTTGATATTCAAAAATCGACTGTAACAATCCTTGACTGATCTCTGGTTGATACGGCGTGTAAGACGTCATGAATTCTTCCTTTGCTGAAATTTGCTTTACAATAGCAGGAATATAGTGATTATAGGCACCCGCACCCCGAAAAATGCTGGAGAAGACTTTATTTTTCTTGCCCATCTTTTCTAAAATACGTCGTACTTCAAATTCTGATTTTCCCGCTGGAATAGCTAGATTTTTTATAATCATTTCTTTCGGGATATCCTGATAAAGGTCACTCATATTTTTTAAACCGATCGTTCTCAGCATTTCTTGTTGTTGTTGTGGCGTTGAACCAAGATAGTTACCCATTCATTATGCCTCCTCAGCTTCTTCACAGAATTTTTTATATTCCTCAGCACTTAGCAAGTCTTCGATTTCGTCTACCCCTTCCACTTCAATTAACCATGACTCTAACGGTGCTGAATTGATCAACTCAGGACTGTCCAAAAGCTCTTCATTGACTGCTGTCACTGTAGCTGTGATTGGAGAATACGCTTCTGAAACAGCCTTGACAGATTCAATATCTGCAAACGATTCACCCTTGGTAACATCGTCACCCTCATCTGGTAAATCAATAAAAACGATATCACCTAATTGATCTTGTGCATAATCAGACAGACCGATTTTTACTTTATCTCCATCAAAAAGTACCCACTCATGTGATTTTGAAAACTTCAATTCCATAGCTTTTGTCATAATAAACGACTCCTTCTTTTTCAATTATTTTTTTACAAATGGTAGTGTGACAACTTCTGCTTTAATTTTTTTGCCTCTAACCTCAACTTCTATGGGAGAACCAATTTCTACACTATTCTTCTCAACTAAAGCCATTGCACAGGCTTTACTAATGAATGGACACATGGTGCCTGAGGTGGTCTGCCCGATTTTCTTATCATTAAAATACACATCAGCTCCTTCACGAACAATTCCTCGATCCGTTAACTGCAGACCGATTCGAGTAATTTTAGGTTCCCCTTTGTCAATGAGCGCTTTTTTGCCGATAAAATCTTCTTTTTTCATCTTGACGGCAAAATTTAAATCCGTTTCAAGAGGAGTAATTTCTTCTGTCATTTCATGACCATAAAGCGGCATCCCAGCTTCTAACCGTAACGTATCACGAGCTCCTAAGCCACAGGGAATGATGTCATATTCTTGACCCGTTTCCAGTAATAAATTCCATAATTTGATTCCGTCTTCTGGTTTACAGTACAATTCATACCCAAATTCTCCGGTGTAACCGGTTCGTGATAATAGACACGTCACACCGCCTACATCAGCATTTTCAGTAAAGCTATAATATTTTTTAGGAATCTCTTCTTCTTTCGTTCGTTTTTCAATCATCTCTTTGGCAAATGCGCCTTGCAATGCAATTTGAACAAATTGATCCGATTGATCCGAAAATGCCACTTCACCAAATAAGTGTTCTTTCATCCATGCAACATCTTTTGCTCTATTCGCTGCATTGACTACTAATAAATATTTTTCATCGCTACATTTATAAACGAGTAGATCATCGATCACACCGCCGTTTTCATTACACATCAAGGTATATCTAACACGACCTACTTCTAAGTTACTAAAATCATTGGTTAACAAATAGTGCAAATTCGCTAAAGCATCTTTTCCTTCATAAACGACCTCTCCCATATGGGAAACATCGAATAATCCTACTTGATTTCGAACAGCTAAATGTTCTTTGATCACACCGCTGTCTTTGTACTGAACAGGTAGTGTGTAGCCAGCAAATGAAACCATTTTTCCACCGGCTTCAAGATGTGCGTCATATAAAGGTGTTTTTAAATCCATCTTTTCTACTCCTTTGCTTCTGTGTATTTTTAGTACTTAACCAATGACACCTCCAAGCTATCTAAACTATATAAAAAAACAGAGGAACAGGCATCTTAAAAAAATGCTAGTTCCTCTGTAAAAAACCTGAGAGATTCGTCTTCCTCTTGAAGAGTTGCTCCTTCGGTGCTTTCGCTTTCCAGAGTGATGTCCAATTACGGTCCTTTTACCTGAGATCTTCATGATCAATGATTTGCGTCATTGATTATTTATTCCTTCGGTGCTATGACTAGTCTCTCCCGTAATTCTCTTCCATCAACTTTATTTTAGGTCTATTTTTCGTTCTTTTTAGGCATTGAATAATATTGTTGTTCCCTCTTTAATTCAAAATACTGAGGTACAGAATTATCTAATCTACCGGCTTTTAATGACAAGGTTTGGATCATACGATTTTCATACAAATGAATATACAGTTGCTTTTCCTTACTATCGTAGGCACTGGTATATTGGGTGTACTGCACATCCGTCTGTGAACTGACTTTCACAACTCCTTTAGGAATATCAAAGCTATCTAAAATATGGAAAATTTGTTCTATTACCTGTTCATCATCTACTTTTTCAGAAAAGTGTTTTAGATAGACTGCACGAATAAAACGAGATTGTGGAGTAAAATCGCCTGGGATTCCGAGCAAACCAGATCCTTTACCATTTGAAAACACATAAAGATTATCCATCTGAATAGCTGGTGCGATCATGTCACTAAGTCCTACGTAATTTTGAAGATTGGTTAAATGCCAGTCAAATTTTGGGCTGTTCGTAAAAACTCCCACAGGATTATCATATATTTCATAGCCGCCTTCAATCGATGGTTCTACAACGATCGACGCACCAGATTCATCTTGGAAAACGTAGTGCTGCGGAATGCCAACCTGATTGTCAACAATTGCAATCGCTGTCTCTTGATTGACTCGCTCTTTTATTGCCGCAACTGATGCATAATTTGTTAAGGCATAGGTCACAAATTCAGCGCCAGCCAATGGCAATTTTCCCATCTTGCGAATTTCATCCGATTCAACATAGCGATTATCATTGCCGAAATAAAAAGAGCCACCCATTAATCCTTTTTCATTCACTCCGTCTACTAATAATGGATTACCAGCTAGAGCTATACCCATTGCAGCAAAATGTGTCCTATAATGATCCAATGATGTACTTAAATCATAATTTTTAGGGATAATCGCACCGTCGTAATCCAACAATACTTTAAATTCTTGTGTCCGTCCCCAATAGCTGTTCCCTAATTTAGATTTCACTGTGATTCCCGTACACATCTTCTCACACCCTTTTACTTTTTTCAAAATTCTGAATTAAGATTTCTGATTTTTTTGAATCAATAACGTAATCCCTCCAGAAACAACGAATGAAACGCCAATAAATAAAAATGAACTGAAGAAGCCGCCATTAGAAAATTGAATCAATGCCCCAATAATAGTCGGCGCCACAAACCCACCTGAAACACCAATCGCATTGATCGTCGCATATTTAGCAGAAACTTCATCTGAAGGGAATATTTTCACTGGGATGCTCATTAGCGTCGCAAAAGCTAAACTAGCAAAAGCCACCGCACAAGCTAATGAAATCATGCTCATGAAGAATGATCCGACAACTGAAACTAGAAGAGCAAAAAGTCCGCCACCTATCGTTGCGACAAAAATCACCTTTTTTTCTTTTCCAATAAAATATTTATTGACCATAACCCCGCCTAACATCGCTGCCACCATTGTGAAAAAGCCAATAACTGCCGTTACATAAGCAGTTTGAGTTAGAGCCAGTCCGTGCGCTTCGACTAGATAAGTCGCCATCCAGCCATTTAGCCCATAAATTGCAGCATTGATGAAAAACGCTGCAAATATCAAAATCCAAACATTTTTATCCTGTAATACTTCTCTGAATGAAATCGTGCGCTTATTTTTTAAATGCTCTTTTACTCCACCAAATTCTTTAGGAATCACAACATACATCAATACTGCAACCAAAAGAACCACCGCCCCTAAAATATAATAAGTCCTATGCCAACCAACTTGAAGTAAAAGTGGCGCAATCAGTAAGGGACCAACAATTGCCGCAAAACCTGATGAAGCGATCATAGTCGATTGTGCCGGCCCACGTTTTTCTATTGGCAATTCTTGTGAAATGAACGTGCTGACAGAAGACGGATAACCCGAATGAGCAACCGCACCTGTCATGAAACGAACTAAAATCAAATACAATAAAGAAAAGCCAAACCCGAATAAAAATAGAAAAATTCCTACTAAAAAAACGGAGATGATCATCATTTTTCTCGTACCAATCTTACTTGATAAATACCCAAAAGGAATTTGAAAAACTGTATACCCTAGAAAAAAAGCGCTCAACACCAAACCCTTTTGCTGCGGATCAAATCCTAAATCATTTGCAATCGTCACCAGTGACATACCAATTGTTGTTTTATCGATATAAATACATGTGTATCCTAAAAAAATAGCCGCCAGCATCCAATGAATATTTCTCGTCTTCTTATTTTCCATATTTTCACTCCTAACGAAAGAAAGCGCTTTCTATTTATGATTATCCTTGATATTCAGAAAAAGTCAATAACTGAAAGCAATTATTTTACATAAAGTTAAAATAAATTATTTCGATAGACTTCTATACGTCTACTATCAAAAAGAGAGTGAGAAAAGTTATCAACTTTTCTCACTCCCTTTTTGCTTAGTACAGAGTTAACGATTTTTTTCCAATGTATTACTTAGACGTCCAAATTCTTCTAGTGACAATGTTTCACCACGACGTGATGGGTCAATTTCCGCTTCGGATAAGCTTTGGGTTAACCATGCTTTTGTCTCATCATCTTTACCATAGTAATGAATCAGGTTATTCCATAGTGTTTTACGACGTAACTGGAAAGACGCTTTTGTTAATTTGAAGAATTCTTTTTCATTTGTTACCTCAACGGCTGGTTTGTCACGTTTAGTTAATTTGATGATGGCAGAATCAACATTTGGTTGCGGGATAAAGACCGTTTTCGGTACAATAAACGCGATACTTGCTTCCATAAAGTACTGGACTGCGATTGATAGCGAGCCATAAGCTTTTGTTCCGGGTTTTGCTGAGATTCGATCTGCGACTTCTTTTTGCATCATAACGATCATTTCTTGGACATCTAAATCAGATTCTAAAAAGTGCATCATGATCGGTGTTGTAATGTAATAAGGTAAATTGGCAACAACTTTGATTGGACGCTCTTCTTTAAAAACTTCTTTGGTTGTACCGACTAAATCGGCTTTTAGTACATCATTATGGACAACTGTGACATTTTGATACGGACTCATTGTCTCTTCTAAAACAGGAATCAGGCGATCATCGATTTCAAAAGCTAAGACTTGGGCTGCGTTTTTGGCTAGCTGTTCTGTTAAAGCCCCGATGCCAGGACCTACTTCTACTACATTAGTACGGTTATCGATCCCTGCAGTCTCAACAATTTTACGTAAAATATTTGGTTCGGTTAAAAAATTTTGTCCTAAACTTTTTTTGAATGAAAAGCCATGTTTCTTCAAAATTTCTTTGGTTCTTGAAGGAGTGGCGATTTCTTTGTACTCTGTCAAATTGATTCCTCCGATTTTTCACTAGGTAAGTCGTTTATATTATGCATTGCCTCTATCAATTCTTTTTCTGTGATACGAAACATTTTCAAGCGTTTGGTCAATTGCTTGCTATTGGTATAACCAATGCGCAATTCATCTCCTAATTTTTCACGACGTTCTTTTGCACGAGCTCCCGCTATTAAACCATATTCAATCAAGGTTTGTCTAGCTATTTCTTGGTAATCATCTGATTCAATAACAGGCGTCACTACTTTTTCTAGTGCTTCTAAAATCGCTTCATCACTGGCATGTTCCACACCTAAGCTATTCCCTCTTTTTTTAGGGGCAGCAAGTTGTCGTGAGAGAAACGCATGCTGGGCATCGGGAACAACTTCCATGATCGTTTTACGAATTTTTTCACCTGAAAAATCTGGATCAGTGAAAATGATCACGCCGCGTGTTTCTTGTGCATGCTCGATTTGTTCTAGAATATCCTCATTGATTGCTGAGCCAATCGTTTCGATCGTATCAGCATCCACAACTTCTTGGATACGTCTGGTATCGTCTTTTCCTTCAACGACAATAATTTCTTCAATTCTCAATTTGTCTGTCATTTATCTAACCTAAATAAGCGATGAGCATTCGTAGTTGTTTGCTTCGCAATTTCTTCAAATGGGACTTCTCGTAATTCTGCGATTTTCTCTACTACATAACGGGTATAGCCTGGTTCGTTACGTTTGCCTCGGTAGGGAACAGGTGCTAAATACGGTGCATCAGTCTCGACTAATAAACGATCTAACGGCACTGCCTTGGCTACTTCTTGCACTTCTAAAGCTTTCTTGAACGTAACAACGCCACTTAGAGAAATATGCATGCCCATCTCTAAAAATTTTGCCATCCACTCAGGGTCACCACTAAAGCTATGCATGATTCCGCCAATATCACGAATATCTTCTTCTTTTAAAATCTTGTATGTGTCTTCCATCGCATCCCGTGTATGAATACTGATTGGTAAATTCATTTCTTTGGCGATTGCGATTTGACGTCGAAACACACGATCTTGAACCTCTTTTGGATCTTCCATCCAATAATAATCTAAACCGATTTCGCCAAGTGCGACTACTTTAGGCGTGGTTAATAATTGCTGAATTTTTTTCTCGATTTCAGGTGTATAGCTCCCTGCTTCTGTTGGGTGCCATCCGATAATACTTTGGATTTCTTTATATTGTTGGCTAAGCTCCAGAGATTTTTCGATCGTTGGTGTATCAAAACCAACCACCGCCATCTCCGTTACACCTAATTCTTTCGCACGTTGAATTGTTTCTGGAATATCTTCATTAAATTGTTCTGCATTTAAATGGGTATGAGAATCAAAAATCAAGTAAACCCCTCCTCTGTCTTCTATACTTTATCACATTTTAACCAAAATCTGAATGGACAGCACTGATAAATTATCAGCTTCTTATAATTGCTTTATTCAACAAAATAGCTTATACTATTCGGTCACGGCAATTTATGTCAGGAGGAACCCCTATGTCAAACGAGCGTACACAAGAAACCCAGCATCTGCACCAAGTTTACGAGGAATTGACCCAAGCAAAAGATGTCTATCAAACCGCTATTGATGATGTTAATATGACAGGACAATCAGTATTAGACCAATTTAGCGGTGATACTAAACTAAATTTCGACAGTTATTCTGATAACTTAGAGACATTTGCCGTAATGGAAATGAAAAATAGAGAAATCGATCAATTAAATTTGCAGCAGGCAACTGCGGCTAAACAATTAGAAAAAGTCGAACGCCTACTTCAAGTCCCTTATTTTGGAAAAATCGATGTGACTTTTTTAGATGATGGTGCGGATCGTGACGTTTTTTATATCGGCATGAATGATTTTACCAATTTGGATGGAGAATCACGAATTTACGACTGGCGTTCACCGATTGCTTCTCTTTTTTACAATAATGTTTTAGGCGACAGCAATTATCATGTCAGCAACAATGAAATTCCTGTTACCTTAAATTTGAAAAGACAATTGATCCTTGAAGAAGATCGTTTGATCAACTTTTTTGATACCAGCCTTGCGATTCAGGATGATATTTTACTTCATACACTTGAGGCTGATTCTTCTCAATATATGAAAGATATCACGACGACGATTCAACAAGAGCAAAATGAGATCATCCGTGATGAAAGTCATCCCTTGCTTTTAGTCAATGGCATCGCCGGCAGTGGGAAAACGTCTGCAATCATGCAACGGATTGCTTATTTACTTTATAATCATCGGACTAAAATCACTGCCGATGATATTTTACTGCTTTCTCCTAATTCAACTTTTATTGACTATATTTCTCAAGTATTGCCAAATTTAGGGGAGCGGAATCCCATGAATTTGACGTTGCTGCAATTTCTTAAATTTACCTTTCGGGAAAAAGCACCCATTGAAAGTGAAGCAGCTTATTTTAAACGAATCACTGCTGAACAAGTCGCTACCCAACAAAGAGTGATTCAGTCACAGAAATTTGTGGACTTCATTCAATATTTTCAAGATGCATCTCTCATTCAACAATCGCTATTCCAACCAATTTTATTCAAACGAAAAACACTATTTTCTGCTGAATTGATTTTTGGTTTATATCAAGAAACCCCAACGAATTTATCGATCAGAGATCGACTTTCTGCAACAAAGGAAAAGCTTTCAAGTTTGTGGAATCGTTATTTGATCAAGCAAGCGAAATCGAAACAAATGATCGATCAGATGCAAGACTTAACTGAAACAGAACAATTACGCTATTTTGACATGACTTTTACAGAAGAAGATGAGGAACAATTAGCAGAATTTGCCCTTCAACGATTGCAACAAAAATACCGCAAAGTAGTGACTGCGATTGCTGATTTTACTTGGTTTGATCAATGGTTACTTTTTGAAGCATTGTATCAACAGTATCAGCAAGAGACGTATGAACGAGTAACGACCGCCTATACGGCAGATGAAGTCGTAATTTTGTTATTGCTCAAAGATACATTTATTGAAGATTTATCGAATCGACAAATGGCGTTTATTTTGGTAGATGAAGTACAAGATTATACTGAAGCTCAAATTCTTTTATTGCTTAAATTATTCCCGCAAGCGAACTTTACTTTAGCTGGAGATGAAAATCAGGCGATTTTTAATACATCGATCAGCTTTATGGCATTGAAAGAGTTGTTATCCGCTTCCAGTCGTTCTGTTACTTCGTATCAATTATTGAATAGCTATCGCTCAAGCAAAGAAATTACACAGCTATTCCAAACGTTAGTGACAAATCATGAGAAACTCAAGATTGTTTCTATCCGAAAAGATGGCGAAAAACCGACCTTTATTTCATGTAAAGATGAAGCGAGTTATCTAAATACTCTTATTTCTATTTTGGATTCATTGGCACAGAAAGAAGATACTGTAGTGATTACCAAAACAGCGTCCGAAGCAGCATTATTGAAACAGCAGCTTCTACAAAAAAATAGTGCTTTTGATGCCCAAATTCTTTCGATTGATATGGCAAAAGGGCTTGAATTTGATAATGTGATCATCCACGATCCTTCTACCGTGCGTTATGGGACAACTGAAAGAGAGAAGAAAATTCTTTATACAGCAATTTCTCGGGGGATGAAACAGGTATTTCTACCTTATATCGGGGAGATTTCTGAGTTGCTTGCCTCTAAGTAATATTAAAAACGAATCCATGCTACTTAATGAATTCTTAAAAACATCAGGCTAAAACAACCGACTTTAGCCCGATGTTTTTTTATCTATTCAGCAGTAAACTTAATTCCAGTCTAATTTTCAATTTGATAGGAGTGAGTGCTTTTGAAAAATTTCTTCGAAGATTCTGACTTTCTGAAATCAACGATTCAAAAAAATGTTACGATCCAGAGGAAGCCTCAAGTTAATACAGTTTGGCATTGGCTTTTATTGATTCTGTTCGGTTTATTGGCTTATGGAACGATGACACAGCAATTTCTGCTGATTGCTCTTTTTATTGTGATTGCAGCAATTGTAAAGGGACCCTTGATGATTTTATGGGGAGCTATTTATGCCACCTTGGTTGCATTTTTTCCACCACTAGGAATTGTGTTATCCATTGTATTTTTTTTGATCAATCTTGGAACGATTGCTAAAAGTTGGCGTATTTCATTGACGAGTGCCTATTTTTATTTGGTCCCGCTGATTGGCAGTATTTTTCGCTTTGCCATAAAAAATGAGTCGAGCTACGCTGTTCTAACTTTTGTAGCTCTTGGTATCTTAGGCCTACATTTTTTATTAAACTGGTTATATAAATACAATAGCTTGAGCCGAACTTTGGCTTGGTCGATCATCAGTGTTCCTTATGCGATTTTGATCATGCTTTTACCCGCTCGTTTCCACAAATTTAAATCAAATAAAAAATTAAGATTTTAGTTGATGATAGGCGTAAACAGCCAAAATAGACAGCACTTTTACTTAGGAAGTGCTGTTTATTTTGGCCGTTTAACTCAACCCAATAGCACGGAACCATTTTTGTAATCTCTCCTCTGTCAACTCATTTCGTAATTGAATACATCTGTTCATCTAATAACGTTACTTCCTTTAAAAGCATGCTACTTCACTCCTATTTTAATAATTTTGTTTTGTAGGAATCACACCTCTTACTCCGCCTTTAGGATTCTCTAGATCGCCAACATATCTAGGAATTAGATGGATATGACAATGCATAATACTTTGACCAGCATATACACCACAGTTGGTCCCAATATTATAACCTACGGGTTGATAGTTTTTTTCTAGTAGTTGTTTCCCTGCTTGAATCAGTTCCTCGACTGCTTGTTTTTCCACTTGTGATAAATCGAAATAGTCACTTCTATGATTTTTAGGTATGATCAACAAATGTCCTTCATTCACAGGAAATTTATCATAAAATGCTCCAGCTAATTCATTTTCTAAAACAAAATCCGATATCTCGCAAAAAATACACATCGTACTCCTCCTTTGAACTGAAACTCTAGTTACTCAAGTAAATTTTCTGTGCCCTGATCGTTTACACAATGACCGTTCTATCGTAATAGAAAAAGCGATAGCTTTGTACAAATCAAATCACTGATTTGATTGTAGAAGCTACCGCTTATTTATGATCTTTTAAATGGTTCCCGCTTCTAGCGCTTTGTCTAGTGCTTCATTTAATTTTTTCATTTGTTTGTCGTTGAAAATTTCTTTCGCCTCTTCACGTGCTTCACTAGCTTTTGCTTCGGTGACGGCACTTGGATTGGCTTCGATTTGTTCGATCATTGCATCTAATTGAGCATCGATCAGCTCTTGCATATCTGGATCATCTTTTAAATCACTGTAATCATATATATCATCTTCTAACTCGAAATCCGAATCGTCCGAAATAGTTCCAGTGATCTCTGCTAAAATTTCTTCCAACTCATCTTGGCTGATGATTTCTTTTTTACTTGGTATTTTGATTTTTGCACTATTTTTTTGTGGTTGTACTGAGATTGCCATGACCATAGTCATGGACGCTGCATCTTCATCAGTTGCTGCAATAGCAATTTCTGTATCAAAGGCTTTTGTTTTTTGATTGATACTGACCTTTATATCCATTTTGTCCATGTCTTTTTTCAGTGATTTGATGGCATCTTTCATTTCTTTCGCATCATCTGATTTTTTGTAGTCTTTGTCTTCTTTGGCAACTTCATCGATTTTTTCCATCATTCTAATAATTTCTTTTTTAGTAAAGGTATGTGTGATAACATCCTTATCTTTTTTAAACGAATCTTTATCGAAGCTTTCAATTAATTTTTTCATTTCGCTTCCCATTTTGGACTCTTCCATATTTACAAAAGTTTTATCCTTCAATGGCTTCGTTTTCTTGTCTAATTCACCTGATGAAAGTGTATCACCAGCTTCAGCAATATCAATATATTTTCCTTTTAGTTTATTCAAATCGCTTTTACTAAGCTCAAAGGGATAACCAAATGAATTGGCTAAATCCAACAATCCAGAGACAAAACTAGTAGACATATAGTAGTTCTCTTTATTTCCGACGAATTGGAATGGTAATTTTTCACCAAACAAATTTGCTGTAATTTCCATTTCCACCGTATCTTTTTTCTCATCGACCGCATAGCTTCCATCAATACTCATATCTTTCAGTTGACTAGCAAACATTTTGACATAGGCGCCGCCTTCATCCCCATCATACGTTAAATCCTTGATCTTCATTTCAAAACTTGCTGCATTATACTCTTGTCCTTTAGAGCTAAACATGGCATTAGTAAATTCTTTTCTAGGATCTGATCCACATGCTGCTAATAACAAAATCACTACACTTGTGATGATCCCCAACAGATACTTTTTCACTTTCATCCAACATTCTCCTTATTTCCAATTCAATTATTTTGTTCTATCATAATGATACAATAAAATAAGTTTATTTGATATAATTTTTATCGATATTATTTTTTTACTTATATTTATATAAAATCATCCTTGCCTTTTTGTAAATAATTAAAAAAAAAGAAACAGCTAATTCTATGTAAGATAACTCTTAGCATAGAGGCTGTTACTCTTCTTTATATGTTCTACTGTTTTAATTAGGCAATGCTTGCCCCGTTCGGCATATCTTTCGGTGCGTCAACGATCTGTAGTTTACCTTCTGGTGATTCAGCGGAAAGAATCATTCCCTGACTGATCTGACCACGCATTTTTCTTGGTTTTAAGTTCGCTACAATCACGACTTTTCTACCGATCAATGCACTTGGGTCTGGATAAAATTCAGCAATTCCAGAAAGGATTTGACGATCTTGTTCATCACCTGCATCTAAGCGGAATTGTAATAATTTATCTGCACCTTTGACTTTTTTACAATCAATGACTTCAGCAACTTTTAATTCTACCTTGTCGAAATCCTCATACTTGATTTCTTTTTCTTTCGTTGAAATAAGCTCTGTTTCTTCTGGATTCCATTTGATTTCTTCTGTCGTTGTTTGGGCGTTTTGCGCCATTTTCTTTTGAATGTAGAGAACTTCCGTGTCAATCTCTAAACGAGGGAAAATTGGGGTCCCTTTTGCAACAACTTTAATATCTGTTGGAAACTCACCAAAATGGATGACTTCCATATTCATTGTTTCCGAATCTAACCCTAATTGTTCAAAGATTTTTTTGGGTGTTTCAGTCATCACTGGTTGTAAAAGGATCGCTACAATCCGTAAACTTTCAGCTAAATGGACCATCACACTATCTAATTCATTTTTCTTTTCTTCATCTTTTGCTAGAACCCATGGTTGTGTTTCATCAATATATTTATTGGCACGTGAAATCAATGTCCAAACCTCAGCAATTGCCGTATTGAATTCCATTTTTTCCATTGATTCATGATATTTTCCGATTACATTTGCCGCAGTTGTAGATAATTCACTATCAAAAGGCGTTACTTTTGAGGCATAGGTCGGAACCTGTCCTTCACAATATTTATTGATCATTGCAATCGTACGATTTAAAAGGTTACCTAAGTCGTTCGCCAAATCGTAGTTTAAACGAGAAACAAAATCTTCTGGTGTGAAGACGCCATCACTTCCAAATGGAATCGCACGCAATAAATAATAACGTAATGCGTCTAAGCCGTAACGGTCGACCAAAATCTCAGGATAAACAACATTTCCTTTAGATTTAGACATTTTTCCATCTTTCATCAATAACCAACCATGTCCAAAAATTTTCTTTGGTAGTGGTAATTCTAACGCCATCAACATGATTGGCCAATAAATCGTATGAAAACGAACGATTTCTTTGCCGACCATGTGAACATTTGCCGGCCAATATTTTTTAAACAAGCTGTCATCTTCTGAGCCGTAGCCTAATGCGGTAATGTAATTTGATAATGCATCGATCCATACATAAACAACATGTTTTGGATCATTCGATAGAGGAATTCCCCAAGAAAATGTTGTACGTGAGACAGCCAGATCTTCTAAACCAGGTTTGATGAAATTGTTGATCATTTCATTTTTACGTGATTCTGGTTGGATAAATTCTGGATGTTCATTGTAATATGCTAACAAGCGGTCCGCGTATTTGCTCATACGAAAGAAATACGATTCTTCTTTTACCAATTCAACATCGTGCCCACTAGGTGCTTTACCACCGATCACTTTGCCTTCATCATCACGATACACTTCAGCTAGTTGTGTTTCAGTAAAGTATTCCTCATCTGACACAGAATACCAGCCTTCATATTCACCAAGGTAAATATCACCTTGTGCTAATAAGCGATCAAAAATTTGCTGAACAGCTTTTTTATGGTAATCATCTGTTGTACGGATAAACTTATCATAGCTGATATCAAGCGTTTTCCATAACTTTTGAACATCTGCCGCCATTTTATCGACATATTCTTTTGGTGTAACGCCTAATTCCGAGGCTTTATTTTCAATTTTTTGTCCGTGCTCATCCACACCTGTTAAGTAAAATACATCAAAGCCCATCAAACGTTTGTAACGGGCCATCGCATCACAGGCAATCGTTGTATAAGAATTGCCGATATGTAGTTGTCCGCTTGGATAATAAATCGGGGTGGTGATATAAAATGTTTCTTTTTCTGACATGTAGAAACATCCTCCTTCTAGCATTCTCTTGAAATTACTCCTAAATAGTATACCACACTTGGCTTTATTGAACTAGAAATCCTGTTATTTTCTCTAGATAAAAAAGTTCCACCTATTTTGCAAAAAGCAATAGATAGAACTTTTTTGTCTTTTTTATCTATATTCTAATAACACCATCTTGTACTGCAGTTGCAGCAACTTCACGTATAATGACATCCACTAATTCTTGATTAAACGGTGAAGGAATAATGTACTCACTTGTAAGCTCTGATTCAGGAATGATTTCTGCAATTGCTTTTGCTGCCGCTAGTTTCATGTTTTCAGTGATTTTCGTGGCTCCCGCGACAAATGCCCCTTTGAACAAGCCTGGAAAAGCTAAGACATTATTGATTTGATTTGGATGATCTGAACGACCGGTTCCAACAACTGCCGCACCTGCATCGATCGCATCTTGATAATCGATTTCTGATTCCGGATTCGCCATTGGGAATACGATAGCACTTGGATTCATTGAAGCGACCATTTCTTTTGAGACTAATTTAGGCGCAGAAACACCGATAAACACATCAGCTCCAACCATCGCTTCTCCTAAAGAACCGCTAAAATTTTCAGGATTCGTGATTTCAATAATTTCTTTTTCTAAGAAATTCAGCGGTCTGTCCAGCGTTTTAGATAATGCACCATCTATATTAAATGCGATGATCTTCTTCACGCCAAAATGATGCAACATTTTTATAATTGCGCTACCAGCTGCGCCTGTTCCTGATACAACTACTTTTATTTCATCGACTTTTTTACCAACGATTTTTAGCGCATTGATCAATGCCGCAATCGTAACGATGGCCGTACCATGCTGATCATCATGAAACACAGGAATATCCAACTCTTCCATTAATGTCCGCTCGATTTCTACACAGCGTGGAGCGGAGATATCCTCTAAATTGATACCGCCAAATGTTGGAGCCATAGCTTTGATGATATTGATGATTTCTTTTGGGTCTTTCGTATCTAGACAAATTGGGATCGCATCGATTCCAGCAAATTCTTTAAATAACAAGGCTTTCCCTTCCATAACTGGCAATGCAGCTTTAGGGCCAATATCACCTAGACCCAGAACTGCGGTACCATCCGTTACGACTGCAACAGTATTCCCTTTCCACGTATAATCGTAGACTTTATTTGGATTTTCATGGATTCTTCTACATGGTTCAGCGACTCCTGGTGTGTAAGCTAAAGATAGGGCCTCTTTTGTTTTTACTGTTACTTTTGAATGAATGTCGATTTTCCCACGCCATTGTTCGTGTGCTTTTAATGCTTCTTCATAAATATCTGCCATAATTTCCCCATTCCTTTCCAAATTAACGCTATTTATTGTCCTAACATCTGTTCTGGTATGACCCAACGTTCATATTCTTCTTCTGTCACTAATCCAGAAGATAGAGCGGCCTGTTTTAGCGTTGTATTTTCTTCGAAAGCCTTTTTCGCGATCTTCGCGCCATTATCATAACCGATATGAGGATTTAAAGCTGTTACAAGCATCAGCGAGCGTTCCACATATAAAGCCATTTTTTCCTGATCTGCTTTAATTCCGATCAAGCAATTTTGATCAAATGAACGCAATCCATCGGCCAACAATTCTATACTTTGGAGCAGATTATATGCTATTACTGGCATGTAGACATTTAATTCAAAGTTGCCTTGGGAAGCACCGATCCCAATTGTTGTATCATTTCCCATGACTTGGATTCCAATCATGGTCAATGCTTCACATTGCGTTGGATTGATTTTCCCAGGCATGATAGAGCTACCTGGTTCATTTGCAGGAATCGTGATTTCACCTAAGCCACTCCTTGGTCCACTTGCCATCCAACGAATATCATTAGCCATTTTCATCGCATTAGCAGCGAGCGCCTTTAATGCTCCTGAAGTAAAAACAACAGCATCCTTGCTTGCTAATGCATGAAATTTATTAGGATTTTCTATAAATTGATTATCTGTCTCTTCATTCAAAAAGTTAAAAAATAGTTGGATATATTCTTTTGACGCATTTAATCCAGTTCCTACCGCTGTGCCTCCTAACGCCAATTGTTTCAGTTCATGCAACGTCAACTCTAGCATCTGATAGCTATGTTCCAGACCAGAACGCCAACCACTGATTTCTTGTGCAAAAGTCACTGGTGTTGCATCTTGTAAATGAGTTCTTCCTATTTTTATGATTTTTTCATTTTCAGTTTCTAGTTTTTTCAGCGTTTGAATCATCTGCTCCATGACCGGGAATAGCTGCTGCTCAATCAACCGAACAGCGGCTACATGAATCGCTGTGGGGAAAACGTCATTTGAACTTTGAGACATATTGACATGATCATTGGGGTGCACGGTCATGCCAGTTTTAGCCGCTAAATAAGCAATGACTTCATTAACGTTCATATTGGTTTGAGTCCCACTGCCGGTCTGCCATAAAGAGAGCGGAAACTGTTCATCTACCTCACCTTTGATGATCGTATCTGCTGCGTGTTGGATTGCTTGACTGATCTCCGTATTTAACTTCCCAGCTGCTTCATTGGCTTTAGCCGCATTCTTTTTTACCAGTGCTAGGGCTTGAATAAGCGCAATCGGCATTTTTTCGATACCAATATTAAAATTTTGACGGCTGCGTTCGGTTTGCGCTCCCCAAAGAGCATTTTTTGGGACTTGAATTTCTCCCATAGAATCCCTTTCAATACGATAGGACATGCTTTTGATCCTCTCCTTTTTTCATTATTTACTATCACTATACTGTAAACGAATCACGATTTACAGTAAAATTCCTTTATTCTAGAAAAAGACAGCAAAAAATCAGCAACCTTTTCGATCACTGATTTTGACGTTTAATGTTTAATTTTACCTTCATTACTATGTTTATAACCATAAGCAAAATAAATAACAAAACCTAAAACCAACGCTATTGCGAAAGCTTTCCAAGTTGCCGCCTGTAATTGCAGCATTAACCCAATACTGACGATGACTAATAAAATAGGAACAAGCGGGACAAAAGGAATTTTAAATTCCCCTGGTTTAGGATCACCGGCTACTTTTCTTAAACGAATAATGCCAATCGCCATAACGATCAAGTACATCAAAGTCACAATATTCGTCAACTCGGCTAATAATTCCATTGGGACTAGCCCTGCGAAAATCATGGTGCAAACCCCAGCTACATAAGTCGCATTTTTCGGTGTGCGTTTTTTTTCATCGATCTTACTCATAAATTTTGGCAATAAACCATCTTTACTGATGGCATAAATAATTCTAGCTAAACTGTACATCATGGAAATTGTCACAGTCAAAAGTGTTAAAATCGCCCCAACGGAAATAACACCTGCTACGCCATCGCGCTGTACAAAACGCATCGCAAATGCGACAGGGTCTTTCACACCAAGAGCATCAAACGGTACGATTCCAGTTAAAACTAATGTGACGATCACATATAAAACAGTGGCTATAATGATCGAACCGATGATGCCTTTTGGAATATCTTTTTGAGGATTTTTTACCTCTTCTGCCGTCATGCTTACTGCATCAAATCCTAAAAAGGCAAAGAAAACCACAGCCGCACCACTTACCACACCTGAAAATCCAAAGGGCATGAACGGCTGCCAATTATCAGGTTTCACATAAAAAATGCCGACGATTAAAAAAAGGGCAATAATGCCAAATTTAACAAATACCATCACATTATTTAACCGTAAAGCTGTTTTGGCTTCTAATGACACCCAAAAAGTAACTGCTAAAAGCACCAGCATCGCGATCAAATCAACATAAGTACCATTCGCTGGATTGTAGGCACCACTCAATGCCTTTGGAAAATCTACACCAAGGCTATTTAAAAAGCCATGAACATAACCTGACCAGCCTGAAGCTACAGAAGAAACAGCTAGAAAAAATTCACAAATCACTAACCAGCCTGTCATCCAAGCAACAAGTTCGCCAAACACAACATACATATAAGCGTATGGACCGCCGATTGCCGGAATCCTTGAGGCAAATTCCGCGTAACATAACCCGGCTAAGATAATTGCTCCTGCCGCAACTAAAAATGAAAGCGACAACGCAGGTCCTGCGTATTGTTCAGCCGCAACTCCTGTCACGACAAAAATTCCTGTTCCAACAATGGCACCGATCCCAAGCATGATCAGATCCATTGTTTTTAAATCCTTTTTCATTGCGCTTGGCTCACTTGAGACAGCCGTTAGCTCTTTTTTCCGAAACATCGACATTACTTTTCCTCCAATAAATCTATCCATTTTCTACTCTTAACCATTGCAAAATGTCCTCATAAAAATAAGCGTAAATAGGACATCTACGCTTTCATATACCCTAAAAGAATACCACCTAAAATAACGAATAGGCAACCAATAATGACATATCTCATTTCTTTTTTAGACTTGCGCTCACCAAGTAAGTAGATTCCGCCTAAAGTTGAAATAATAATGCCCATTTGGGACAGAGAAAAACTGATTGCCAAACCAATTTGACGCATCGTCAACAACATACAAATATTTCCTAGCCCCCACAACAGACCACAAGTCATATTCGTCCAGACATAACGATCCAGCTTAACCTTCTTAAATGCAAAGAAACTCGCACCGATTACCATACCAATACTTTGAGGCAAAATGATTCCCATCGGATCAAGGCCAGCTGCGTTGATCATGATCGTATACGCACCATAACCAATTGTTGAAATAATTAATGCTCGTAACCCTTTGTTAAAATCAAATAGCTTATTCGTTGTTTCTACACCGCTGTCATCATCTTGTCGAGCCGTTAAATACGCCCCTAACACCAATAACCCAAGTGCAATAAATCCTAAAATAAAATCCCGACTACCTTTCCATTCATGAAAAAAAACCGCACCTGCAATCGTATTGACGATCAGCTGCATTCCTGTTGAAACAGGCAATCCTACAGACACACCTAAATATTTCATACCATGAAACTGCTGATTTTGCCCGACACTCCAAAATAAACCGGATAAAATACCAATCACGATCATCTGAATAGTGATCACTGGCTGAACAACAAAAAACACAACTATTGAAAAAATCAACGCACCTATGGTCATGCCTAAAGTCTGCTGATTCGCACTACCACCGATTTTACCACTGACAAGACCAATACTGCCCCAGGCAAACATTGGGATCAATGCTACTACTATTTCCATAATCTACTCCTATCAAAAGTATGATGTGTTCAGTCTAACAATAAAAGCGTTTACTATACAACTATAAGATAGGAAAATTTTGATAGATTTTTTCTCATTTAAAGATTTTAACATTCTTTTATTCGTTATTAGCACCTTACTTAGTATGTTAATGCTTATCTTCGCTCGTTAAAATAACTTAAAAATGGAAACAACAAGTAAATCGTCGTACCTTCTCCTTCAACTGATTCCATCGTCAATTGATGCCCTAACTTATCTGCAAGGCTTTTCGCTAAATATAGTCCTAAACCTGTTGAATGCTGTTCACTTGTCCGACCATTTTCACCTGTAAAGCCTTTGTCAAAAACCCGACGCTGGTCTTCTTTAGGAATTCCGATTCCTGAATCTTTTAAGGCTAACCAAGCACCTTCTTTGGTCTGTGAAAAAGTAACTGTAATCTCACCGCCGGCCGGTGTATATTTAATGGCATTACTCACTAATTGTTTGAAGATAAATGCGACCCACTTCGCATCAGTCAAAACTATTTGATCATCCCCTTCGATCGAAAAACGCAAATTCTTTTGAATAAAATAATTGCCTTGCGTGCGAATCACAGATTGGACGATTTCTTTTAGCGAATACTCCTGAATTAAATAATCTCTAGAAAAACTGTCTAAACGAGCATAATAAAGTACTTGTTCCACATATTCATCGATTTTGCTCAGCTCATTTTCAACTAAGTAGTATTTTTTTTCAGGTATATCATCTTCGATCGATTGCAAAATCAAATTGACTGCTGCTAAAGGAACTTTAATTTCATGAACCCATGAATCGATATAATCTTTTTGTTCCTGTTGATTATTGATTGCTTGTTGCATACCTTGCTGATGCTCCACTAACAAGCCATTGATATAATCCTGCACTAATTTTTCTTCTGATTTTGACGCTTCTCCTAGGTATTGTTGTAAAGAGGGCGGATGCTCCGTAATATCTAATGAGCGCCACCACCGTTTTTTTAAGGAATAATCGATCGTTAAAAACAAGAGTAAAAATAGTCCTTGTAATAACACGAGATACCCAATGATCGATGGATTCACAACCATATCAGGCGATAACCATAAAATAAAACAGGTCACTCCAATAAAAAATAGCCAGCCAATCAACAGAAGCCAATGATCTTTTAAATACTTATAAATCGTCATTTTCTTCTCCTATCTAGGGAACAATATAGCCTTGCCCAACTTTTGTTTCGATATAGCCTTCAAGCCCTGCCTGTTCAATTTTTTTTCTTAACCGATTGATGTTGACGGTCAAGGTATTATCATCTACAAAACGTTCATCTTCCCACAACGCACGCAATAATTTTTCTCTCGTTAAAATTTTCCCATGTTTTTTGATCAAAATATACAATAGACGGTATTCATTTTTACTTAAATCGATCACTTCACCATTGATTTCCATACTGCCGTTATCCACATTCAATGTAATTCCGTTGTGGGACATGATTTCACTACCGACCTCAGAATAATTATACGAACGACGCAGTAAAGCATTGATTTTAGCAATCAACACATCGATTTGAAATGGTTTTGTGACAAAATCATCTGCGCCCATGTTCATCGCCATGATCATATCCATGTTCGTATTGCGACTTGAAATAAAGATAATTGGAATTTTCGAAATTTCTCGGATTTTCTGACACCAATAGTACCCATCAAACACAGGTAAATTGATATCTAATAAAACCAATTGTGGTTCTTCACGCTGAAAATCTTCTAAAACATTATTAAAATCCGTTGTTCCAAAGGTATCAAACTGCCATTTCTGCAACTCTTCACTGATCAATTCGCGAATCGTTGCTTCATCTTCTATAATCATGATTTTTGCCATTCTTTTACCCTCCAGTTATTTCCTTCTATTGTACCTTATCAGAAAATTTGCGTCATTCATATAGGACTTTTAGCCGAAATTTTAATAAAAAAAAGATACAAAAGTTTTTCTATCTCCCCTCGCTAAGTTTAATCACGTAAATTCTATAGCCTCTTTTAGAAAATGGAAATTAATTCCAAGCAAACCCATTCTTAACAATGCGCATTCTATTTTTGGAACAATGTTACAACTTAGTTTTATATTTCTAAATAAAAAAATAGCCTATGATTAATCTTTTCAAGTAAATAAGATTTAACTATAGACTATTTTTTCATCGTTCAATATGGTTGTGTCTAAGAAACTACCGTCACATTAATTTCTGTTCTCTCATAAGAGATTTCGTCGATTACTGTCACAGATGACGTCCCAGGTTCTACTCCTATTATTTCTTTTGTTCGATTTGTTTCGTCTAGATTGTTCTTACCAAATGCGATTCGGTCATTTCTTTTTTCGTAGAACACTTCTTTCTTTAAGCGATATTCTTCTGGTAGTCCACTTGTGGCTTGCGCTTCGATTTGATAGCTTTCGCCAACCTTTATCTTGACTTCTTTTTCTTTGACGATTGGCGCTGTCTTTTTATATGGCACTAATTCCAGCTCATAAGTGTCGCCCTTTCCCCATCTCATACAATAATAAAGGTAGGTTAACGTTTTGTTCGATGGATTGCTCGTTTCCCACGTTGCGTAGAATCGGCCATTTCTTTCATCATACTGGCGTATTCCTCTTCCGCTAACCCAATTAGTCGGATTTTCTAGGTCTTCACTCTTTTCAAACGCAACTAATCGTTTGTTCGTTACTATCACGTAGGGATTATTTAAATCTACTTTACTGAAGAAATGATCTTGATCTGAATCATAATCAATTTTCCCCGTATATTTTTTACCTACGGTCAATTCATCTGCTTCTGCTTTAGTGTTCCCAAAATCATCTTTATTCGCTCATAATCTTTTTCATTTTCATGAAAAATAATCATTTATTTCTTCTACAAATTGTATTGTTGGCTACTATATCTATAATTTGTTATCAGAAATTTATATTTACCTATTCCAAAACAGTTATACCACTATCTGATAAGACTTTACCAATAAACAAGAAAATACCATCTAAAAGCAGAACCGTCATATTCACACCAAAAAAGATCGATAACTTTTCAATTCCTTGGATTTTTTCTTTTGTTCTAAGAGTCATGTATAAAATAAAATTACTGCCATATGTAAAAACTGTCAGTACCATTACAAGTTCTATCAACACTGCTTCTCTCCTCACAGCTTTTTTGTTTGTACTCCATTCATTTTACGCTAGCATTGGCTTTTTTCAAAGGGAAGAATCATTGAATTTTTGGCAGAAACTATTTCAGTCAAAAATTTCTATGTTAGAATAGATAAAAATGTAAATGGTTAGGAGAATAAGTATGAATGAATTGATTCAAGAAATAAATGCGTTTCGAGATGAACGGAATTGGCGTCCTTATAACACCCCAAAAAGTTTAGCCATTTCAATTTCTTTAGAAGCCTCAGAACTATTGGAAAACTTCCAATGGTGTTCCAGTGAACAAGCAGTCTCAGCCACTTTTGAAAATATCCAAGAGGAGCTAGCAGATGTCCTCATCTATTCACTCATGTTGGCTTCAGACTTAGACCTAGATGTTCCACAAATCATTCGTGAAAAGATGAAAAAAAACGCAGTGAAATATCCTGTAGAACCAAAATAATGGTATTGTTTTGATAGCAGTAGCCATCTCATCCATCCACTTCAAGGAAGCTAGTATTCTATTCTCTTTATTAAAAACAAGAATGGACAGTTATTTCCTTTTTAATGAAAGAGATAATTTACACATGAAAAGTACTAGAAAATACTCATTCATGTAATTTTTTTCCAACCCTTTATTGACCCTAAAACGGTTTTCCTATAAAATGGAAGTTAGATAGAAACGAATAGGATAAAAAAAAAGCACTTCATGATTTAGCTACCAACTAAATCATGAAGCCCTGAACAGTCAGTGAACACCTGACCAATCAAGTTGCTTAAGCCAATATTTATACATTGACATCTTCCATTTTACTCAATTTTGACAGAAATTTCTAGAGGTTTGTACTAGTTTTTTCTGGCATGGAGATGTTTATGCTTATTTATTGAACTTACAATGGCGTTGGATGTGTATCCAGCGCCATTTTTTTATTTATCCGTTTCTATCTGGTAGGAACGCTTGCTTACTTTTTTTCATAACATATCAATGTCAACCAACCATTGACAAGATTAAAGGCTGATCCCAACCAGCCTTACCCATTCTCCTGGATGATTAAACGAGTAAGCAGCGTTTCTTTTAAGCTAATAGTCAATTACTACTCCCAAGTATTCTTTAAGAAAATGCAATGTACAAACCAACGCACCCTTTTTCAATACTTCCTTTTATAAAAACATCGTTATTTGTATTTTCTTAATTGATGACTATTAGCAATGGAGATAAGCATTTTGCTTATCTCCATTTTTTTGATTGAGCTTTTTTTAAACGCTCAGCCAAAATAAAGTTTGTCTAAAAAATCCAAATCCCACGTATTTGTCAGATCTATAAAATAAGAATGTTGCCAACGTTGTGTCTCCGCTGCTGTTTTATTCAACCCCTTTATCCAGTCTGGATAAAGGCGTAAGGCCATTTTACCTCGTTTTTTCTTATTAGTTAAACTATTTTTATCTGCTAAAATTGATTTTGGAAAGACAAATTGTCCTATTTTATCTTGATCAAATATAGTGATGATTAATTTATCTGGTGCTGACTCGTAGTCGTAAGGTTGATTTTTACGGTTCTCGTCTTTTTCCCAAAATGCAACAAAATAGCCTAACTTTTTAGGTGTTTTTTTGGCTCTTCTACTTCTAAAGGATTGATTTCCTACTTCAAAGGTTGCGCCTTCGTAGGCTTTATTTTGTTCTTCTATTTTAAATTCTGATAAGTGATCTATTCCCATTTCTTTAATAATTTTTGCTACATAATCAATTGATTTTATGCTATTACACTCCCTTTTATTCACTATGTCAACGAGTTAGAGTGAATTATTGTATCATGCCATTTTCTTAAAAAGAAAGCACCTTTCATCGTTTTTCCTACGTTTAGAAATACTTACAAAAAAATACAACCAACGCTAACCGTTTGCTGCACTTTTTCAAAATTGTTCTAGTGATTTTAGCTGTTACCAATAAGTTCCTATGTAACAATGATAGACCGATCAGAAAATTCTTTGCGAAATTGACCAGGTTTCGTATTCCGGCATATCAAAAATGTATTTTTCCCTATGTGTTTTTTTATAGTCTTGTTCAATTAAGCGAATTGTATCGATGGCAGTATCATTTTCTAGTGCATAATCATTAAAGATAAAAAAAATAACCAATGTGCATTTTTCATCTATCGCCATCAATTTAGGTAGGGTTACAGCCAATGTCTCAGCATTTATTTTGGCTACTAATTGATTGGCTTGCGTTGCCAATTTTTGATAATAATCAATGAATTCTTGGTCGATATTGATTGTTTGGTCCACTGTTGCCACATACTCTTTTAACTGAATGTTCCATAAAAATCCTTCTCCCACGATGTTTTCTCCTGTCATACAGCTACTATACTACATCTCACATCTCAAAACTCAGCTACATACTTGCTCTATTTTTATTCATTATCTCTTATTTAAGATAGCACAGGACACCTATTTTTTTCCATTAAAACGGCTATTTTATTTACACAATAATCTTTCGATTCATTTAACGACCATTCTTAAGCAGTTCAACTATTTGTTTTATGACAATAGACCTGAATCCATCGATTGATTGCTTGCAATTGTGATGATTCGATGTGTTGTCTTTTTATAAAATAAAAGTTTCTTCGATATTCTTGGCTTAGAGAATGCCAGGTTATTTTCTTCGTCAGGGTTTTTTTGGATATGATGGATTGACCTATGCCTTGCTCTAAACATCGAATGATCATTTCATTATTTTTGATGACCATCTTTTGAGGATTCAGATTCTGCTCTAAAAAATAACGTTCTGTATAATGAAAAACACCAGAAGTTTCCTCTCGAACAAGCCAAAGCTTTTGAGAAAAATCACCAGCGTGAACTAACTCATCGGATAAAATCTCTTGGCGAATAATTGAATCTGTGACTAAAGGTTTTTCAATAAAGCCAAAGTGTGCTTGATGTTTTTCGATTTTGTCTAAGACCTGTTCAGAGTTATCCATTTCTAAAATAAATGAAACCTCTGGAAATTGGCTTATCAACTGCACTATCATTTCTGGCAGATAATACACGGCGAATGTATTCGAAGCAACAATCCGACATGTTTCTCTAGGAATTGCTTTGATTCGCAGTGCTTGTAGTGCATCTTCCCAATCATCTGATAAATTAAGCAAATGATGATATAAAATATCTGCTTGCTTGGTTGTGATGATTTCTTGGCGCCCATTTCGAATAAATAGTTGAATAGCTAATTCTTCTTCTAATTGTTTAATTTGATTAGACACTGCTGGTTGGGAGATAAACAGCTGTTCTGCCGCTTTTGAAAAATTTTTTGTTTCGTAAACACTACGAAAGGTTTTCAGTAATTTAAACATAGTAATCCTTTCCATTCATTTTCGTTATAGATATTATTTTAACTATTTATTTCTCAAATGCAAATTATTTCGTTATACTAGATTCAAAGAGATACAAAGAAAGAAGAGGAATGATTTAGTGAAAAATAATAATGGAAAAAATTCTTATGCAACAACGATCATGCTCATTTTACCAGGACTAATAACTGCGTTTGTCGTAGCTGTTATCAGCAAAGTAGTGGCTATTTGGCTACCAACTCTGGGCGCTGCTACGATTGCTATTTTACTGGGTATTTTATTAGGCAATACTTTTTTGAAAAATCCAGTTCTTGAAAAAGGAACCAAAATTGCTGAAGGAAAGTTGTTAGAATTTTCCGTGGTCTTGTTAGGGGCAACCGTTACCTTTCAGACCATTGCTCAAATCGGGCTAAAAGGCGGACTTTTTATCCTTTTACAAATGAGTTTGACAATTATTGCGACGTATATTCTTGGAAAAAAAATGTTATTTTCAGATAATATGTCCTTATTGATGGCTGGTGGAAATGCTGTCTGTGGCTCCTCTGCGATTGCATCGATCGCCCCTTCGATCCATGCAAAGGAAGAAGAGAAAGGGCAAATCATCACTTTAGTCAATTTGCTAGGCACGATCCTGATGCTGCTACTCCCCCTTATTGGGTCTATTATTTATGGGAGTGACATTTTAACAAAAAGTGCTTTGATTGGCGGTACTTTACAGTCCGTTGGGCAAGTAGTAGCAAGTGCCAGTATGATCAATGGACAAGTAGTGGAACTCGCTATGTTATTTAAGATCATGCGCATCATGTTGTTGGTAGTAGTTGTTTACCTTTTTGGTCGCTTCAAACAACAACGAACGCCTAGTTTAGAGACTGTCGGATCACCATCTAAGAAAAAGATCTCAGCTTTACCATGGTACGTAGTAGGATTTCTTTTATTTTGTATTGTAAATAGTCTGATTCATTTACCGAAAGAATTCAGTGAAATAGCCCATTTCTTTAGTGGTTGGTTTGAAATCACTGCTTTAGCAGCAATTGGTTTACGCTTAGACTTTCAAAAGTTTTTCAAAGAAGGAAAACGTTTTTTGATTTACGGATTATCCGTTGGTTTTATTCAAGTACTTTTAGCAATCGTCTTGATTTCATTATTAAGTATTTAAAAAGAGGTTACTTCAGCCTTACACTGGAGTAACCTCTTTTCTGTTTATTTAATTGATTCTTTGCTCTCGTCCACATTGGTTTTAAATCCCACATAAGACTTATTGCCGCTTAAATTAAGTACAAACAATACAATCACCAATGATAAAATTGACACTGATAACAGTAAAGTTTGAATTGCATCCCCATGTATCACCATCAGTTGTCTTAAGATTGCCGTAATACAAATCAGAATCAAATACCTAATTGGAATATGATGACCTTCTTGAATATAACGAATCACCATCATAATAAACTCAAATAACATGAAAAATGCCACAACTTCCTGCATTACGATCGATAAGTTTTTTGGTGTCATTGGTTTGGCAATAAATGTACTGATGTCAATCAATTGACGAATCATAAAAATTAAAATAAGTACGGCAAGCACGCCTAAAACAATATCTAAAACAAGATTGACATATTTTTTCATTATTCCGAAACGCTGATCTTCTTTCATTTTTGTCCTCCTTTCATTTTAATAGCGAGATAGTCTATAACGCTCGATGCCATGCATCTGTCTAACCTAAGACTTTCACTATTTTTCCTCATAAGAATAATATATCATTTTTTTTACACGATGTAAAAATCTAAAACTAAAATAATGTATACAAAACGAACCACTTAAATCCATTATTGTGAACATCAATCTAAAAATCAGAGTGAAAAATACAGCTAAAGCCCCAAGATTCTTAATGATACATATGTTATTTTTAAATCAGAAGGTTTAGGGGGAATTATTTTATGAACAAAAAATTAGATGCCTTTCACTTAAAGGTAATTGCAATTGTTGCTATGTTGCTGAATCATATTGGTAGCGGGTTTAAGCTTTATGAGTATTCCGATCAGTTATTCTTTTTTACTGAATTCATTGGGAAGTTGACGTTTCCTATCATGGCCTATTTATTAGTGGAAGGCTTTCATTACACGCGAAATATCAAAAAACATGCAACGCGTTTAGCTTTCTTCTGGATTATTTCTATCTATCCATTTCATATGTTATTCTATCCTGATCATCCTTTTAGTGCGACCGAGTTAGTCAATAATATTTTCTTTACGCTTCTAATGGGGCTGATTTTGATTACTTTATATGATAAAACAGAAAATACAGCTGAACATACCCTTTTAGTCATTGGCTTTTCTTTTGCCACAGTAATGTCTGATTGGAATTTGATTGGCGTGTTGATCATTTTTGGTTTTTATCGGATTCAAAATCCTAACTTTAAAAAAATTATTCCGCCCGTTTATGCGGCTGGGTTCTTGTTTTTATTGCTATTGATTGCCTATCTTATTTCCCCTAGTTCAGTACCTTGGTATGAACTGGTATCCGTTTTGGGCATTTTAGGAACAATTCCGTTGCTTTTACATTATAATGGTCAACGTGGCTACTCGCCAAATTGGGTTAAATGGGGCTTTTATCTATTTTACCCACTGCACATGGTCATACTGATCATAATTCGCGGAATGTTGTAAGAAATTTTAGTTCCTGATCATAAAAAAAGCAAAAAAATCATCGAGATTTTTTGCTTTTTTTATTTCTATTTTATTATATCAAACCTAAAGCAATCACGATTGCTGGAAGTATATTGTTTAAAAAATGAATGGATATACTTACCTCCAAGCGTTGTGTTTTATAGTACGATAGTGAAAGAATCAGCCCCATCAAACCATAAATCAAAAAACTAATCAAGTTTGTTGGTCCATGAATCAAGCCAAACAAAACGGAGCTGATTGCAATACTAACAATTGGAAATTTTTCTAACCAATAGCCAATGATGCCACCTCTAAAAACAATTTCCTCCATAATTGGTGCTGAAATCCCAAGCAACAATATAATCAATAATGGATTTTCACCTGTAAATATAGTTTGAATCACCGCATCATTAGCCGTTGACTTAGCTCCTTGATTATTCAATAATAACGTTCCGCCGATAGCGATAACTCTTGCTAAGATAATCCCAACAATTATGATCCCAATATTTTTCTTCGTTAGAAAATCAAATTTGAAACTCAAAAAGCCTAGCTTTTTTGCGACATAAATCAATAGCCAGATATTTCCAATTGCCAATAAAATCAATAAAATCGTTGCAAATAGCGGCATGTTCACTTCGCCCATTTCCATTGAAGATCCCTTTGCTATTGTATAGGCAGTCATACTAACTTGGCTCAATAAGAACAATCCAATAACAATAAAAAACTTTTTAATATACTCCATCCAATACTCCCCTTCTTATACAGTAAAATTCTGTATGTATTCATGATAGCAAAGTATGGTGGATGAGTAAATTAAATTTTATACCAACTTTACATACAACGCGATAATTGACGCCATAGATTCTTTGACGAGTTTTATAGATATGTAATCATTTCTTGAAATCGAGGCTCCTAAAACCCGCTTTTTTAATCGAGCAGGTAGCTGTTTTTGATACAGCTTTACAAACGTCTCTTAAAGCAGAGCCTGCCCCCCGATACAGGTAGTACTTCTTGCTCGCTTTTCAATAAGACAATGCTTTGGACTGCTACTTTTCGAGCAGATCTAACATGTTCCTGTGCTAATGTTATTACCTGTTGAAATTGTTTTTGATCAACAATTTTATCAATTACAGTTAGTAACTCACTTACTGAAACCAAAAAATAGCTGTAAAGCGACTTTCCAAGCTATTATATTCAATTTAGCCTAACCTTAAAATGAGTTCAAAAAAATACCCACTCGAATGAGTGGGTACAAACGCTGATAAATCAACGAAGATTCAATTATTTAGCTAAAGCACCTTTAGCTTGGTCAGCTAATGCTGTAAAAGCTGCTGCATCGTTCACTGCTAATTCAGCTAACATTTTGCGGTTGATGTCAATCTCTGCCAATTTCAAACCGTGCATTAATTTAGAATAGCTCAAGCCATTCATACGAGCTGCTGCATTGATACGTGCAATCCATAATTTACGGAAATCACGTTTCTTTTGACGACGATCTCTGTATGCATAACTATAAGATTTCATTACTTGTTCTTTTGCTGTTTTAAATAAAGTATGTTTTGATCCGTAATAGCCTTTCGCTAACTTAAGGATCTTTTTACGACGTTTACGGCTTACTACGCCACCTTTAACACGTGCCATGGTTAATTCCTCCTAATATATCTGTTGTCTCTATGAGTTATTTTTAATTGCTAAGTTGTGACAAGAATCTTTTCAGCTCTCTCAAATCAAGCAAGCTTTTTTATTTCATTCTTGCTAATTGTTGGCGAATACGTTTGAAATCGCCTGCTGAAACCATTCCTGCTTTACGCAATTGACGACGTTGTTTTTTTGTTTTACCGTGGAAACGGTGACTTGTAAACGCACGGAATCTTTTTAACCCGCCGTTACCAGTACGTTTGAAACGTTTTGCTGATCCGCGGTGTGTTTTTTGTTTTGGCATGACTAATTTTCCTCCTACAATTTCATACTAATTATCAGCTTGTTAGCTTAATTTTCATTCTTCGGTGCCAGCGTTAGGAACATGCTGCGTCCGTCCATTTTCGCTTTTTGTTCCACTGTAGCAATATCTGCAGTTTCTTCAGCCAAGCGATCAAGAACTTTCTGACCAATTTCTTTGTGGGTAATGGCACGGCCTTTGAAACGGATCGAAGCTTTCACTTTATCCCCTTTTTCTAAGAATTTACGTGCATTACGAAGTTTTGTATTAAAGTCATTTAAATCAATTGTTGGACTTAAACGAACTTCTTTTACGTTGATCACTTTTTGTTTCTTACGAGCTTCACGCTCTTTCTTTTGCGTTTCGAAACGGAATTTACCGTAATCCATAATTCGCGCAACAGGCGGTTTTGCAGTAGGTGCTACTAGCACTAAATCTAAATTCGCAGTTTCAGCAATTTGCAATGCTTCTACCTTTGTTTTTACACCTAATTGTTCGCCATCTTGTCCGATCAAACGTAACTCGCGTGCACGAATGCCGTCGTTCACCATCATATCCTTTGCTATGGTCATTCACCTCCAAGTTTTTTAAGAGAAAATCAGCGCCGAAACTTTTTTCCTATGTGTTCATTATCGTCATAAAATACAATAAAAAACAGGCTCTGTATACAGATCCCGCATTTGTTCGGACTTGTATCAATTGATACAAGGAATCCTATCTAGCCCAGTGACATTGTCAACTAAGGCGAGAAGCGGGTGCTTCTGCTTTCTTTTCTCAACTTTAACAGTATACGATAATAATTCGCTATTGTCAATAGTTTTTCTAAGAGAGAAACATCTTTCTATTGCGTTCTGTGATCTACTGGCTTGTTTAGTTTTGGAGTAATTCTTCAATTTTTAGTAACACACCATTTTCATCATTCGATGAAATAATCTCCTTAGCTATTGCTTTGACCTCTGGCTGTCCATTGCCCATCGCATAGCTGTATCCTGCATGTTTCAGCATTTCTAAATCATTGCCACTATCACCAAAAGCTGCAACTTCTTCTGTTTTGACCCCCCATAGTTCTTGTAGCTTAATCAAACCATGTGCTTTATGGATACCAGGTACAATCAAATCAACGTCTCCGTGTCCACTAGAAACTGGAATAACTTTATCGCCTAAAGCAACATGCAACTGATGCAATACTGTTTCTACCTGATCCACTGGAAAACTCAAGGCAAATTTAAACAAAGTGTCGTCTTTCACTTCACGTAAGTCAGGCACTTTTTTTAAACGATGGTAATATTTTTGACCGTGTGCTACAAATTCGTCAGGTTCGTTAAGACTAACATAAGCACTATTTTTCCCACAAAGAATGATATGTCCCTCTTCAAAATTTACTAAAATTTGCAATACTTCTTGGATCGTTTTCGGGTCAATTTCACCATTGAAAATCTCGTTGCCTTCGCTGACAATATACGCACCATTTTCAGCCACAAAAGAAATTTCAGTTGCGATTTCCGGAAAAAAGGACTTCAATTGATAATATTGATTCCCACTAGCCACGACAAACCGAATACCTTGTTCCTTCATTTTGTTGTACAACTGCTTGAATTTCTCACGATCATAGTCTTGTTGACTAGTCAAAAACGTTCCATCCATATCTACTGCAATCATTTTTACTGTCATGATTCTACTTCCTCTCAATCTAATAAGCCAAAATGTTTTAAACCAAATCGAATGCCATCTTCTACATGGGACTTTGTAATAAAATCAGCTTGCTCTTTTACATTTGTCGCTGCATTTCCCATCGCAATCGCAGTCTGTACAGCTTCAAACATGCCTAAATCATTATTTCCATCACCAAAGGCATACGTTGGTAACTCGTTTAAGTTCAAGCGTTTGATGACTTGCTGAATCCCAGATTTTTTTGATTGACCACTTAGAACAACCGCTAATGAATAAGGACTATCCCTAAAGAAAGTTAGTTCTCTCGCAAAGGTCTGCCGATATAGAGAATCTTTCTCAGGTTCTTCTGAAAAAAGATAGACCATATAAATTTCATTTTTTTCGTGGAAATCTAATGAAATTCGTGGAAGTGGTGCATGATCTAATTGATATAATTTTTCCATGCTTTTCGTTGAATAACACGCAGCGTACTCATCTTCTGTATAACAGGCTAACGAATGATTTAAAGATTTAGAAAACGTCATCAATTCATTGATTTGTTTTATTGGGATCGCATGTTTTGAGACAACCTGATTTTCGACAACATTATACTGCCCATTCAAACTCACATAAGAATCAATTCCTGTTTCTGCTGTAATCTGCTTGATTTCCTTTGGAGAACGCCCACTTGCGATCATAGGTAGAATATTTTTCTTTTTTAACTGCAAAATTGCTTGCTTATTTTCTTTAGGAATTGTTGCATCAGAACCTAATAACGTACCATCCAAATCAAAAAAAACAAGTGCTTGGTATTCTGTCATTTTTATCCCCTTTCTCGATTTTTTCATCTTATTTATATTGTACTATACTTTTGACAACACCAAACAAAAAAACTTCATCCTATTTACCTAAGTACGTTCATACTTGATGCAATAGAATGAAGATGATTTTTTATTAACTAATAATTAGTGAACTATCTCTATTCGCTAGAAATTTCCTAGAAAAAGATAAATGATCGAATAAACGCTATATCTATCTTATATACCCTAGGCTATCCCTGTAGTCCCTACAGTTCTTTATCTCCAGTGACTATTGCACAACTTCTTGTAAGCCTCGAATCAAGACTTGAACACTAGCGGCTGTTTCTGGATCATTTTTACTTTTTTTCGTATTAATATCTTGAAAAAATATTTGACTTAGTTCTTTATTATCTGAATGTTCAGAACATTTTCCGCATGCAGAAACTTTGATCAGCCGTTTGTTATACCAAGATGCTTTATATTCTAACTTCGAGACAAATAATGCCCACGAAACATCTGTAACTCCTCGATGCAACTTATTATTTCTATAAAAATCGGCTTGCTGAATATCTTCGATACAAATCAAATCATACTTTCTAACAATTTCTGTCGTGATTTTATTCAGAAAATCGATGCGCTGATTCATTAATTTTTCCCGCATTTTTACTATTTTTAATTTTTGTTTCTGATAGTTTTTCTGTTGGGAGAGTTCTGTTCCTTTAGATTTCGCAATTTCCTTACGCCGCATCAACTTTCTTTCTTCTCTCGTGATCCGTTGTTCAAACTCTTTTGTGTATTTATCATTATCAATGCGTCTGCCATTTGATAATACCGCAAATTCTGAAACACCTAAAGTTATCCCGATAGCCGAATGTGTTTTTTCAACAGTTGGAATTTCTTCTTCACACAAGATTGAAACGAAATATTTATTGCTGGGAGTTAAAGAAATCGTTGCTGACTTTATTTTCCCTATTACCGGCCGATGCATTTTCATTTTTATCAACGATTTTAATTTAGGTACCTTCAAATATTTTCCATCAATAATTTTCACTGTACCATTTTGATTATTTGTTGTATAAGAGTTAACAGCATTCTTTTTTTGTTTTAACTTGGGAAAGCCTACTGATTTTTCTCGATGAAATTTTTTAAATGCTCGATCTAAGTATACCTGCGCATTTGATAAGGCCAAACTGTCCACTTCCCTTAAACAAGGATGCTCTTTTTTGTATTGAGCAGGTGTCGGTAGTTTAACGTTTAGATCAGGGTTTTCTTTCAATTGTTTATACAGTTGAATTCTTTCCTGTAATAAAAGATTATGCACAAGTCTGACACAAGAAAATGTTTTTTTGATAAACTCTTCTTGTAATGAAGTAGGGTAAAGTCTATATTTATACGCCTTTAATACCTTCATTTATTTCCCACCTTAACAAGAAGCGGTGAAATATCCCGAAAACACACTATTTCAACTGTTCACTTCTTATCTTCATTCCCTTTTTTAAAAATGCTAGCTAAGAAAAATGTTTCTTTTTCTTAGCTAGTATTTAGTTGACCAACTGCTACTCCTGAGTTGCTTTGGCTTTTTTCTCTTCGATTTTTTTACGATAAACATCGACTTCATCTTCAGAACAGTACACATAATGTTCTGGCGTGATTTCTCTTAGTTTACGTTCTTTATTATCTTCTGGTTGTGGTTTATAAACGATACGTTTACGTGTCCGTTCATAATCTGGATCAGGCAAGGGAATCGCTGATAATAAACTTTCAGTATACGGATGTACACCAAAGTTATACACATCATCACTTGACCCCATTTCCAGTAATCTACCACTATGCATAACACCGATACGGTCACTGATATGTTTAACCATGGATAAATCATGAGCAATAAACAGATAAGTCAGTCCAGCATCTTTTTGTAAGTCTTGTAATAAATTGACAACTTGAGCTTGAATCGATACATCCAAAGCTGAAATCGGCTCATCACAGATAATAAAACGAGGATCAACAGCCAAAGCTCTTGCAATCCCGATACGTTGACGCTGACCACCTGAAAACTCATGTGGATAACGTGTTCCGTGACTCGGATCAAGTCCAACGACTTTTAGTAATTCGTTGACCTTAGATTCACGCTCAGCGGCATCTTTTGCTAAATGATTAATGTCGATTCCTTCTGCAATGATATCATTGACCTTCATTCTTGGATTCAATGAAGCGTATGGATCTTGGAAGATCATTTGAACTTCACGACGGAATGCCTGCATCCCAGATTTTGAACGAATTTTACTGATATCGTCACCATTGAAAATGATTTCGCCACCAGTTGGATCATATAAACGAATTACACTACGACCAGTTGTAGATTTACCACTACCAGATTCTCCAACTAATCCAAATGTTTCACCTTCATAGATATGGAAACTGATATCGTCAACAGCTCTAACTTCGTCAGGACGTCCAACGTTAAAATATTGTTTTAGCCCTTTAACATCTAAAAGTACTTTTCTTTTTTCACTCATTATTTAACGCCTCCTGCAGTCGTATTATGGCGTTCAGCATAAATCGCCCAACGTCTTACAATTTCAGCTGGAGGGGTGATTTTTGGTGCTTGCGGTGCTAATAACCACGTTGCAGCTTTATGAGTTGGTGATACTTCAAAATACGGTGGTGCTTCTTCTGCGTCGATCTTCATGGCAAACTCGTTACGCGGATAGAACGCATCTCCTTTTGGTGGGTCTAACAAATCGGGAGGAGAACCAGGAATCGCATATAACTTATCTTCCGTCCCTTCCATTGTCGGCATTGAGCCTAGTAAGCCCCAAGTGTATGGATGTTGCGGATTATAGAAAATCTCTTCTGATGTTCCTACTTCAACTAAACGTCCACCATACATAACAGCTACACGATCCGCAACGTTTGCTACGACACCTAAATCATGGGTGATAAAGATGATCGATGTGCTGATTTTTTGTTGTAAGTCTTTTAATAATTCTAAAATTTGTGCTTGGATCGTAACATCTAAAGCAGTTGTCGGCTCATCTGCAATCAAAACTTCTGGATAACAAATCAGTGCAATCGCGATAACGATACGTTGACGTTGTCCACCTGAAAATTGGTGTGGGTAATTTTTCAAACGTTTTTCAGCGTTTGGAATCCCTACTAATTTCAATAGTTCTAATGCTTGATCAAGTCCTTCTTTTTTCGATACTTTATTGTGCTTGATCAACGATTCTGCTACTTGCTTGCCAATCGGCATTGTTGGATCCAATGACGTCATTGGGTCTTGGAAAATCATGGCAATTTCTTTCCCACGAATGGTTTGCATTTGTTTTTCCGTTTTGTGTACGATATCTTCACCTTTAAACAGAATTTCTCCATTGTCGATGTTTGCATTACTGCTCAACAAACGCATGATACTTCTAGTAGTGACTGATTTACCACTACCAGATTCTCCTACGATTGCAAGAGTTTCCCCTTTAAACAGTTCAAAGCTCACGCCACGAATAGCATTTACTTTACCAGCAAATGTATCAAAAGAAATCTGTAAGTCTTTTACTTCTAATACTTTTTCCATAGTCATTCACTCTACTCTTTCATCTTAGGATCGAAGGCATCACGTAGTCCGTCAGCTAACAAGTTGAAACAAATCATTACGACTGACAAAGTTACGGCAGGAATCCACATCAAATATGGAAGGAAACGGAACGTTTTATACCCTTCATTTAATAATGTTCCAAGAGAAGCGGTCGGCGGTCTTAATCCTAAACCGATGAAACTTAGAAACGCTTCGAAGAAAATTGCCGATGGGATACTGAACATCATTTGAACGATGATCACACTAGAGATATTCGGCAATATATGTTTGATGGCGATCTTCAAACGAGATTCACCTAATGTTTGAGCAGCTAAAACGAACTCTTGATCTTTTAGTTTCAATGTCTGAGCCCGAACAATTCTGGCCATTGAAATCCAGTTAGTAATCACCATTGCTAAAACAATTGATAAAATACCTGGATCAAAAACAGTCAGCATCAAGATCATGACAACAAGGTTAGGAATTCCAGAAAGAACTTCAAGTACACGTTGCATCACTGTATCCACACGTCCACCTAATAGACCTGAAATCAAACCATATGTTACACCGATCGTAATATCAAGTAATGCTGCGATAAACGCAATCAATAATGAGATACGTGTGCCCATAAATAAACGACTTAATACATCACGGCCTAAACCATCTGTTCCTAGGTAGAAATTCACATTGTCTGGAACATTTGCTTGCGCATATTTGTCGACCATTTTACCAGCAACATTCGCTGTACCGTTAAAGCCATTGATACTATCTAAAAATGGAATACGCGGCGGTAAATTGATATAAGCGACATTTTGCTGAGTTGGATCATGTGGTGAGACCCAAATCGTGATAATTGAGATAAAGATGATGATTCCTAAGAAAACTAAAGAAATCACGGCTGCTTTATTCTTTTTCAAACGACGCCAAGAATCTTGTAAAAAGCTTAGCGACGGCGTTGCAATTCTTTCACGTTCCTTGGTTGTTGATGTATCCAAAGGCTGGAAATCATTTGCAGGGATTTTTTTAATTTTTTCTGGGACATTGTTTAAGTCAACTGTTTCCATTAACCTTTGGCACCTCCTGAAACACGAATTCTTGGATCGATTAATCCATAAAGTAAATCAACGATCAAGATTACGAATACTAACAAAGCAGAATATAGAATCGTCACTGCCATAATTGTCGGATAATCGTTTGTCATGATTGATTTTACGAACTGCTCCCCAATACCTGGGATCGCAAAAATATTTTCAACTACTAAAGATCCCGTCATCAAACCAACAGCTAATGGTCCAAGTAAGGTGATCAATGGAATCAAACTATTTCTAAGTCCATGTCTCACAGCAACTTGCCAGCGGCTCAAGCCTTTAGCTCGTGCTAACTCTACATAGTCACTATGTAAAACTTCAACCATTTCCGTTCGTATAAACCTGGCGGAATCGGCCATGGGACTCATTGCCAACGCAATCGTCGGTAAAATTGTATAAGCAAAACCATTCCACATTGCAATTGGTAAAACTTTTAATTTCATCGCGAAGATATATTGCAATAATACCGCAAAAACGAAGTTAGGAATCGAACGTCCTAAAATAGCCATTAACGTAGCTAATGTATCTACCCATGTATTTTGACGCATCGCTGCAATGATTCCTAGTAAAATACCTACTAGTGTACCAAAGACGATTGCTTGCGCCCCTAATTGTACTGATGGTCCGATACGGCCTACCAAAAGTTTGGCTACTGGTTGATTTTTAAATTGGAATGAGATTCCAAAATCACCCACTAAAAGGTTTTTTAGATAAATTCCGTATTGAACGATCACTGGCTTATCTAAACCTGACTGCTTATTCAACATAGCAATTGTTTCTGGACTAAGTTTTTCTTGGTTGGTATAAGGAGTACCTGGTAATAATTGCATTAAGAAAAACGTAATCGTTGCGATCAGCCACAATGTGATGATCATGAAGAAGACCCGTTTAAGAAAATATTTTCCAAAACTGTTCAAGAATGACACCTCCGAGATTATTTTGACTTCATCAGTTTTTTTCGATAAAGTAAGGATAGAAAATTAAGTAAGGATGAGCACATGAAAAAAATGAAATGGCCCTTGATTACCTCAGCGGTCTCAAGCATCGGTATTTTTACTTACCTACTGATAAAACAGTCACTGACTATCCGTTCTATATCTGATACCTTCTTCATCGTTTCATTATTCTTTTTAATTATCGGGTTCGCCTTATGGATCATGTCCTCAGGATTTTTCGATAATTTCCAACGTTTTATGAAAATGCATTTTCGTTTTAGGAAGAAAAATGAACCGAAAGAATTTATCCCATTTTCAGAGATAGGTAAAGCACATCAGCTTTACTGGCTTGAAACAGGAGGTATTTTACTGATTGTCTCTATTGTTTCTTTATTATTTTACTTTTTATGAGCAAAGATAGCAAGAGGACCGTTGCCTTTTTATTCAAAGAGGGCAAAGGTCCTTTTACTATAGAAAACTATTTCAGACTATTCTGAAATGTAAGTCCATTTGTAATCGTATTGCGCGCCTGCTGGATGGAAACCAACATCTTTTACTTTTTCAGCGCGTAAGTGAGCTTCTGCTTTTTGATAAAGCGGAATCACACCCATGTCACCCATAATAATTTTCTCTGCATCAACTAAATTGTCCCAACGTTTTTCAGGATCATTAGCATTGGTTGTTGAAGCAGCTTTTAATGCTTTATCATATTCAGTATTGCTATAGTGACCACGGTTATAAGGAACTCCTGTTTGGAATAAATCTAAGAAGCTACTTGGATCGACATAGTCTGCTCCCCAGCCACCGATAACAGCTTTGAAATCCCCTTTGTTAGAACGATCTAAACGAACAGAGAATGGAACTGGGCTTACAGTTACTTTTGTTCCATCTAATGTTTCTTGAATTGCACCTTGAATATATTCTACTGTTTTCTTAGAAGAGTCTGCATCTGAAGATAAGATATCAATATCTAACGTTTTAATACCCAGCTCTTTCTTAGCTTTTTCCCAATGCTCTTTTGCTTTTTCTTTATCGTAAGAGATCTTGTCTTCAGCAGCTTCTGTGAAGTCTTCTTTGCCATCTGGCGATTTAGACATATCTGCTGGAACTAGGCCTTTAGGTTCTACTGAACCGTCTCCTAAGATTTGTTCAACTAATGATTTACGGTCGATTGAATAAGAAATGGCTTTTCTTAGGTTTTCATTTCTATATGGTGAATCTTCATCAATTTGATTTAATTCCATATATTGTGTAGAAGCTTCTTTTTGAATCACAAGTTGTGGATCATTCGCTGCTTGCTGCGCTAATTCACCAGTCAATTGAACGTCATCTGCTTGTCCATCTTGGAATAAGTTATATGAAGTCGGTGCTTCTTTTACAACATTGACTTGTACTTCATCTAATTTAACTGTGTCAGCATCCCAATAATCTTTGTTTTTCTTGTATGACCATTTTGTATCGGTACCTGGTCCATCGAACCCGTCTAATACAAACGGTCCGTTATAAACTGAATTTTCGCTTGTTGTAGCGTATTCTTTACCATATTTTTCAACAACATCTTTTCTTTGTGGGAAGAATGATGGGAATGCTAATAGATAATCAAAGTATGGCGTTGCTTTTTCTAGAGTGATTTCTAATTCATAATCACCTGTTGCTTTGATTCCTAATTCAGCTTTGTCTTTTTTACCTGCTGCAATATCTGCACCATTTTTTACAGACTCGTAAAGGTAGGCATATTCTGAAGCTGTCGCAGGATCAACCGTGCGTTGCCATCCATAAACATAATCTTCTGCTTTTACGGGTTTGCCGTCTGACCATTTAGATTTTTCGTTTAATTTGATTTTGTACGTAATACCATCTTCACTGACTTCAGCTTTTTCGCTAGCCCCTGCAGGTTCTGGTTTATTATCTAAATTCAAACGATAGATTCCTTCATATACATTGTTTAAAGCAGTAAAGCTGATAACGTCTGTCGCTACTGATAAATCAGCACTTGGCATTTCTTGTAATTCATTGACACGGAAAATCTGTTCTCCGCTAGGCTTTCCATCAGCTGTTTTAGAGCTACCTGAATCGTCTGTCTTTGCACCACCGTTACCACACGCTGCTAGTGTTAAACTAAATAAAGTGATGAATCCAAAAGCAAATGACTTCTTTAACTTCATTCTTTTTTCCTCCCTAAAAGACCCTGAGTATTTTCTGAAAAATCAGAATTTAATAATTATTTATTGTACTGAGGTATAGTTTACAATTTTTAAATTAAAAAATCAAGAATAATCTTATTTTTTTTTAATACTCACATCATTAAATTATATCTTCATTAGAAGTTATTTCTTAGAAATGGTAAAAAGTTGCACTGTTCGCTTAGCCCTGAAGGGAAAATAGGAAAATATAAGGATGCGCTTTTTGCTGCAAGCAAGTTCTCTCTTTTTCCAAAAGGCTAGCCCATAAAGCCAGATTAGATAAAAAGCGATTGTTTTCTTCTAAATAAGTATGTTAGATTAGTATATGGAAGAAACAATATGTTGTCATGACGTTATCGCTCGTCATCTTATGTTTCATCACAACAATAAGGAGTGATTTGATGCATCATTCATCTTTTTTCAAAGAGTTAACAACCTTTCATAAACCACAAAAAGCACCTTTTCGCTTGATTGGTGCAGGAGTTTGTATGGCGGTACCATTATTTATTGGTTATTTTTCAAATAATTTATTGATTGGCAGTTTTGGTTCTCTAGGTATCTTTACCTTTCTTTATTATCAAACTCTTCCATTAAGAGAATTGCTGATTCGCTTAAGTTCGATTGGCGCTTTTTTACTTTTCGGAAATCTGGTTGGGATGTTAAGTACTCATATTCCTTGGATCATACCGATCGTTATTGCATTGGTTGCCTTTTGTGCTCGTATTATTTTCAGATTATACAGAATCGCTAAGCCGGGGGCTTTTTTTATTGTCATGGTAACTGCAATGGGGAGTGGAACTAAAATCCCTCTAGAAAGTGTTCCCACCATGATGAGCTATGTTTTGTTGGGCGTTATAACATCCCTTGTTGTGGCAGTCGTTTTATTTTTTATTGAAAGGGAATCTGTGGAACCACAAAAGAAAATCTCTTTACAAGAGCGACTTTATACAGATCCTTCCGCATTACTCGATGCTTTGCATTATGCCGCAATTCTATTTTTAGCGACCTATATCAGTCAATCATTGCATTTGACTAATGCTTATTGGATGATTGTTTCTTGTGCCGCTGTTTTACAAGGGGATAATCTACGTGCTGTTATGCATCGCAATATTCAACGGATCTTAGGTACGATGATCGGCTTATTGATTGCCGCTTTTTTATTGAGCATCTCTTTTACTTCTTTAGAAACTATTTTGCTGATTTGCTTTTTCTTTTTGACTGTGGAATATTTTATTAAACGAAATTATGCAATTGCAAATTTTTTTACAACGCCAATGTCCTTACTATTGGCCAATCTCGCCCGTCATCAATATTTAATCAGTCTCTTGAATTACCGCTTGATCGGTATTGTTTTAGGTAGTCTTTTGGGCCTTTTAGGTGCGTTTGTATTGACGACTAGTTTGAAATTTTACAATCGTGCTTACCAATTAAACGAAAATTTAGATAAGGAAACAGAATAAATCACCACCGCTATTACAATTTTTTGGAGGTTTTATTTATGAAAATCAAAAAGCCGATTACACCCGTGTTACCCAAACTCACTGAAACAGATTTTATTTCTATCGATGATGAGGTCATTATTGAAGGTCTCTCCTTAAAAGACCAAGATCTTAGTTATCAGGATATCCGCAATTTAGTCTTTCGAGAATCTCGCTTTGAAAAAGTAACGATGAACCGCAATCACTTAGAACGTTTTGAGTGTAGTAATGTGATTTTTGATCATTGTGACCTTTCGAATACAGAATGGATTGGTGCTAGTTTTCACCAGGTTCATTTTCGTCAATGTAAATTAACTGGAACAAATTTTGCTGAGAGTTACCTAAGAGATTGCCTTTTTGAAGACTGCCTTGCCGATTACACCTCGTTCAGTGCTACAAATCAAAAAGTCGTTGAATTTAAAAAAACTAGCTTGAATAATACAGAATTTGTTGAAGTGATGTATAATAACCTGCTACTTGATCAGTGTTCTGTCACAGGTAGCAACTGGTTCCATACAAAATTAGCTGCTCTTGATTTAACAACATGTACTTTTGAAAGAATTGCCTTTTCACAAGAATTACTTAAAGGGCTAAAGGTGACTCAAGAACAAGCAATCACTATTGCTGCAGGCTTAGGGTTGATTATTGAATAATAAAAACGACAAAATCGAGTAGGATTTTGTCGTTTTTTGCTCTTTTTTAAGCTTTCTTGGGGTTAGAAACTAATCATTCAGACCTACAACACTGGCATTGGCAACAGCCATTTGGTATTCTTTCATATTAAATAAGACTAAGTCATAAGCTTAATTCTTATACTCGATTTTGTCTAGGAGGTATCGTTCCTAAAGAATCGTTGATTGCTTCAACAAATCCCACAGATTTCAGCTAACTCCGTTGTCCGATCTTTATACCTAGTTTATTGTTGTGTTCTTTTTAAATAAACCGCACCTAATAAAATAATAACTGGATTTCTAATTAAAATTATTTAGGATTTTTTTTATTTACTTATTAATTTTTTTCTTAAGAAGAATCCAATGATTTTATTTCATGTGCTTTTTTGGTAAACTAGGATAGGTCAAGAATGATTCTCCGCTTTTAGAAAAGTAAATGAATGAACGATGCTCGTCAGATAACAGCATCGATCGTAAAAAACTCATAAAGCAATACTTGGATTGTTTATCGACTTTAATTTATTGTGAACTTATATGGAAGCCGACTTGATTACTATTTTGGGGATTTTGCTGGTAGGAAGCGTTTGTGGTACTCTTAATAAGTTGAGCATGAATTACGGTGTGCAATGCATGATTCTTATGAGGAACCTTAGATGTCTACGCATCTGATATTTAACTAAAAGGACTGTTTATTAAAATGAATAAAAAAAAAATTGGTCATGGCCAAGCTTCTGGAAAAATTATATTGATGGGGGAACATTCTGTGGTTTACGGTGAACCTGCAATTGCTTTTCCATTTCAGGAGACCTATATCTCAACAAAAGTTGAACCTGACTCTACTATGATCTTAGAGTGTCATTACTTTTCAGGAGAGCTTTCGCAAGTTCCTTCACAATTAAAAAGTGTATCAGAGGTCATCGATCAAACACTGATTGCTCTTCACCATGAAGAGGCAACCTTAAAAATTACCATTACTAGTACGATTCCTGCTGAACGAGGCATGGGTTCAAGTGCGGCTGTTGCCGTTTCAATCGTTCGAGCTTTGTTTGATTATTTTGATATTCCTTGTACGTCTGAATCTCTGCTTCCATTAGTAAATCGTGCAGAAAAAATAGCTCACGGTAATCCTAGCGGTATAGACGCGGCAGCAACAACTGGTGATGAACCTTTATTTTTTATAAAAAGTCATCCATTAGAATCATTCCCCATGAATGTTTCCAATGCTTTTTTGATCGTTGCAGATACAGGTATCAAGGGCCAAACAAGAGCTGCGGTCAGAGATGTGGCGCACCTTTTTGAATTAGATAAAAAACGAATTTCACAACATATTACAACATTAGGCCACTTGACTAAAAGCGCAAAACACGCTATTTTAGCAGATGAAGTTGATACGTTAGGCAATGTCATGAACCAAGCTCAGGAACATCTTAGCGCACTGACTGTCAGCAATGAACAGTTGGACCACTTGGTCAGCACTGCTCGTGCAAACGGGGCCTTAGGGGCAAAACTAACAGGTGGCGGCCGCGGTGGTTGTATGATCGCTTTAGCTGGTTCAAAAAAACAAGCAGAAAATATAGCAGTAGCGTTAGAATCAGCTGGTGCTGTAGCTACTTGGATTCAATCATTAGGAGTGAAAAATTAATGTACACTGGGAAAGCACGAGCCTATACAAATATTGCTTTGATCAAATATTGGGGAAAAAAAGATGAACACTTGATAATACCGATGAACAGCAGTCTTTCTTTAACGTTAGATGCTTTTTATACAGAAACTAGTGTACAATTCGATGAAAATTTGACCGAAGATCTTTTTGTCTTAGATGGACAAAAACAAGACACGAAACAAACTGCAAAGATTTCTAAATTTTTAGACCTTGTTCGAAAAGAGCAAAATCTAGCCTTATTTGCTAAAGTAGATAGTCAAAACTATGTCCCGACTGCAGCTGGTCTTGCTTCTTCTGCTAGTGGTTTAGCAGCTTTAGCTGGTGCTTGCAATGAAGCGTTAGACTTGCAATTAACTGAAATTGAATTATCCCGTTTAGCTAGACGCGGTTCAGGATCAGCTTGCCGGAGTATTTTTGGTGGATTTGCTGAATGGCAAAAAGGCGACTCTGATCAAACCTCCTTTGCCCAAGGGATCCCATCTGATCACTGGGAAGATGAATTAGCGATGTTATTTGTTTTAGTGGATGATGGTGTGAAAGATGTTTCTAGTCGTGACGGTATGAAACGAACCGTTGAAAGCTCGAGTTTTTATTCAGGTTGGTTGGAAACAGTCGAAGCCGATTTAGCGACAGCCAAACAAGCCATCGCAGAAAAAGATTTTAATAAGTTAGGGGAAGTCACTGAAGCAAATGGCTTACGTATGCATGGAACGACTTTAGCTGCTGTACCGCCATTTACATACTGGTCACCTGAAAGTCTCAAGGTCATGCAATTAGTCCGGAGCGCACGCCAACAAGGGTTGCCGTGTTACTTCACAATGGATGCTGGACCAAACGTCAAAATCTTAGTTGAGAAGAAAAATCTGAGTACTTTAAAAAATCATTTAGCTACTCATTTTTCTAAAAAACAATTGATTGAAGCTTACGCAGGACCTAAGATTGCCCTGATTCCTTTAGAAAGGTCGGAAAAGTTATGATAGAAGTTTCTACACCAGGTAAATTGTTTATTGCTGGTGAATATGCCGTTGTTGAACCAGGACATCCGGCAATCATTGTTGCAGTAGACCAATTTGTGACAGTCACTGTCGAAACAGCAAAAGATGTCGGCAGTATCCAATCTGCCCAATATAGCACACTACCTGTGCGTTGGACTAGAAGAAATAACGAACTTGTCCTTGATATTCGAGAAAATCCGTTTCATTATGTTCTTGCTGCAATTCGCTTAACTGAAAAATATGCGCATGAACAACAAAAAGAGCTTTCTTTTTATCACTTAAAAGTCACCAGTGAGTTAGATAGTTCAAACGGACGAAAATACGGATTAGGTTCCAGCGGTGCCGTTACTGTAGCAACAGTGAAAGCTTTAGCCCTCTTCTATGACTTGCAATTAAAAGAAGAAGAGATTTTTAAACTTTCGGCTCTAGCTCATTTAGCTGTTCAAGGAAACGGCTCCTGCGGCGATATTGCGGCAAGCTGTTATGGTGGTTGGATCGCTTTTTCAACCTTTGATCACCGTTGGATCAATGAACAATCTCAGACACAAACATTAACGACCTTGCTTCAGGCAACTTGGCCAAAATTAATGATCAAACCTTTGGTCGTTCCTAAGAAACTACGCTTATTGATCGGTTGGACTGGCAGCCCTGCTTCAACGTCAGATTTGGTGGATCAAGTCCATCAATCAAAAGATGTAAAAGAGAACGCTTATCAGGAATTTCTTGATGAAAGTAAAACCTGTGTTGAGACAATGATAGCAGGCTTCGATCAAGAAAATATTTCCTTGATCCAAACCCAAATACGAAAAAACCGTAAATTACTCCAACAATTGACCTCCATCACTGGTGTTACGATTGAAACGCCTGCGCTAAAAAAACTATGTAACTTAGCACAAACATACGGTGGCGCAGCAAAATCGTCTGGTGCAGGTGGTGGTGATTGCGGAATCGTCCTATTCAAACAAAAATCAGGAATTCTACCTTTAATGAGCTCTTGGGAAAAAGAAGGAATCACGCCTTTACCATTACACGTCTATTTTTACGGAAAGCAGGAAAAAAATGAACCGAAAAGATGAACACATCTCTTTAGCTAAAGCCTTTCATAAAGAAAAGACCAATGACTTTGATCAAATCCGTTTTGTGCATCATTCATTTTCTGAAATTGCAATGGATGAAGTCGATATTTCAACTTCTTTTCTTGATTTTTCCTTTAAGCAACCTTTTTACATCAATGCTATGACCGGCGGTAGTAAACGAGCGAAAGAAATCAATCAGGAATTAGGTATCATCGCTAGAGAAACTGGAATAATGACTGCAACAGGATCAGTTAATGCCGCTTTGAAGAATCCTGATTTAGCAGATACTTACCAAATCATGCGTAAGGAAAATCCTAATGGTGTGATTTGGGCGAATATTGGCGCAGGCCTCTCTTTAGAAGATGCGAAAAGGGCAGTCGACTTGTTTCAAGCAGATGGGCTGCAAATTCATGTGAATACTCCTCAAGAACTCGTAATGCCTGAAGGAGATCGTGATTTCCATGGCTGGTTGGATACTATTGAAGATATCGTTGCTCACTTGTCTGTTCCAGTCCTCGTTAAAGAAGTTGGGTTCGGTATGAGCAGTGAAACAATCGAACAATTAATCTGCCGAGGTGTTAAATTGGTAGATATCAGTGGACAGGGCGGCACTAGTTTTACCCAAATCGAAAATGCTCGTCGAAAAAAAAGAGAATTAGGTTTCTTAACGGACTGGGGGCAATCAACGGTTCTCTCCTTATTAGAATCTACGGACTGGCAAAAAGAACTAACTATTTTAGCTTCTGGCGGTATCCGTCAATCTATGGATATTATCAAAGCCCTGAGTTTAGGTGCTGCAAGTGTTGGCGTTGCTGGCACTATTTTAAACCATTTGATGACAAATAGCGTTGATGAAACAATCGAACTGATCCAACAATGGGAAGATGAACTTAAAATGATGTATACCTTACTTGGTAAAAAGACAACTGCTGATCTTGCAACAACTGATATTATTTTTTCTGGCGAAATCATTCACTGGTGTGAAAGTCGTGGCATTGCTTATCAGCCTTTTGCTAAGAGAAGTAAATAAACAAAGAAGATTGAGCTTAAAAAGCCCAATCTTCTTTTTAATTTATCCTTCATACGCTCGTCTCAACGTAGTTATGTCGATTCGTTTCATTTTATACAACTCTTGCATGACTCGATAAGCTCTTTCAGGATCTGAGTTATCGAATAACATATCCATATCTTTCGTAACCGTTTGCCAACATACACCATACTCATCTTCCATCCACCCACACGGCCATTCTTTTTCTCTTGATGTCACAGCTTTCCATAAACGATCGATTTCAGCTTGATCTTTACAATAGACATAAAATGAAGTAGCCATTGAAAAGGTAAAAGCATGTGTTTCACCACTATCCATCACTCGAAAGGATTGTCCATGCATTGTGAATAAAGCTTGAGCAACAGTACCATCTGGATTTTTTTGGACATACTCTACTTCTCCCTCACCAAAAATCTCGATCCACTGATGCATAGCTGCCTCTGCCTTTCCAAACTGCTCTCCCGAAAACAAAAAGCTTGGTGTAGTCGACTGCGTCCTTCTCGTCAAAACCAGTTGCCAAAAAACGCCATATTGATCTTCCAACCAGCCATACTTTTCACTGAATGGATAGGGCCCAAATTCCATCAATACCTTGCCATTGAAACTTAACGTTTCCCATAATTTATCAATTTATTCTTCCGTTTCACACTCTACAAAAAGAGAGATTGAGGGGGTAAATGAAAAATCTGATCCACCATTTAGCAAAATAACTTCTTGTCCTGCAAGTGTTAGCTCTATAGTCAAAAGCATGAACATAAAATTCAGCCACTTCTTCTACTTTCCCATCAAACCACAAACATGGAGAAAATTTTGGCATTTCGGATCATCCTTTCTTGATAAACCTAATTGTTCATTTTCTTCAATTGGATTTGTTCTACTTTTATTATATAGAAGCGGCTATATTTTTGATAATGAATAAGAAAAACTTTCATTTTTTTGATTACTCTTTTGAGATTCTTTCGTTAAATAATTTTCTGAAATTGACTTGATTTTTCACTCTCACATACTCTTGCTTCTCATAAAATTTATGGGCTGCGGTTCTTTCTACACCCGAGTTTAACCTTATCCCTTTAACACCTTGTTCCTTTGCCCATTGCTCTGCATAATCAAGCAGGGCTTTTCCTAGCCCTTGACTATGGAAATCCTCAGCTACCACAAGTGCTAAAACATTCATTAATCTAGGCGCATATGTGCTAACATATTCACTTAATTGAATATAGCCCACAACCTTTTCATCTAACTCTTTCACAAATAATTTATTTACTGGAGAAGATAATAAATAGCACAACTGTTTTTTTGCATCGGCCAAGGGATATTCGTGATTTAATGGACCAGTATTTAGCTGATTGATTGCTTCTACATCTTCTAACGTTGCTTCTCTAATCGTCATCTTACATCGCTCCCATTTCTTTTGACTTTATTATACCTCTAAATAAAAAAAGAAGAGCAACTTTTACGTCGCTCTTCTTACTATATTCGACTAGCCTTTATAAGCATCGATAATGATTTGTTTTAATTCACTGATCAATGGTTCTTTTGGATTTGCTGTTGTACATTGATCTTCGTAAGCTAATTCAGCCATGTGATCAACAGTTGAATCAAGAATTTCTTGTGTCACACCTTGTGCTTTCAAGTTCATATCGATTCCAACAGATACGCCTAAATCGTATACAGCTGTTGCTAATGCATCCACTAATTCGGCTGTATTTTTCCCTTTAAGACCTAAGAATTTCGCGATATCAGCGTAATCTGTGTCAGCACGGAAGTAGTCATATTTAGGGAACATTGCATGTTTTGAAGGATCTTTGGCATTGTAACGGATAATATGCGGTAATAAAATCGCATTTGTACGTCCGTGAGGAATCCCATATTCTCCACCAATTTTATGAGCTACAGAGTGACAAATTCCTAAGAATGCATTGGCAAATGCCATACCAGCCATTGTTGATGCATTATGCATTTTTTCACGACTTTCTGCATCTGGACGTTTCACTGAATTTTCTAAATGTTCAAAGACTAATTTGATTGCTTGTAAACTTAAGCCACGAGTGTAATCAGAAGCCATTACTGAAACGTAAGACTCGATTGCATGCGTTAAAACGTCCATCCCAGTATCAGCTGTTACAGAAGCTGGAACTGACATGACAAATTGTGGATCGATGATCGCAACATCTGGCGTTAATGCGTAATCAGCTAATGGATATTTTACGTGAGTATCA